>Ga0181592_10002449_pt1 | contig 15282 bp, 10 predicted proteins | sample 071ome_20_FD_133755 | JGI IMG/M metagenome (GOLD analysis project Ga0181592, IMG submission 133755) | Coastal salt marsh microbial communities from the Groves Creek Marsh, Skidaway Island, Georgia - 071412BT metaG (megahit assembly) | ecosystem: Environmental > Aquatic > Marine > Intertidal...
TATGAATTACGAACAAATAAAACAATTGCAAATGGCAAGTTACTTAAAGCAACAACAATTGAAGGCGCGAATGGCTCAGCTGAGACTATTCGTAAATTTTACATAAATAATTCTAGTAAAACAGCTTCGGATGATATTTTAAGTTGGTGTATATTGGCTAAACAAGAGATAGCATAATGAGTTTACAAGATAAAAAAACTGAGATACAAGAGGATTATACATTAATTACAGAAGGATTAATTGATAGCTCTAGTAGCACTCTTAGAGGATTTAGAGGTATCACAAAGGATATTGCAATCACAAGTGGTAATATTACAAGTATTGGTAATTTGCAACAATCTGTTACCGGTGATGCAAGTAGTGTATTAGGTTTTACTGTATCAGGTGAATCAGGACAAAAAATTGTTGTTGAAACATTACCCACAGGAATAAGAGGTCTTACAGCAATAGTAGATCAAAAATATGGTGCATATACATCTGTAAATGATCTTATTGGTGATATCTCTAGTAAAATACCAGCTGCAGATGTAAGTTCAATTACAAGCAGTGTTTCAGCAATACAGGCTAAAAATCTAGGTGCAATCACCTCCACAATTACAGGCGGAAGTGGGCAAACAATTTATGATAAATTTACAGGTTTTAACTCAAATTTAACTGAGTTAAATTCACTGTCATCAGCTGAAAGAGTCGAACCCACAACATCTGATCCTTATCGTTGGAATCCTAATACAAGTCTATCCGCATTTGAAAAACCATTAAATGTTGGTGCTACTCAAGCTGACTGGTTTACAGCCAATAGGTCAACAATGAATTTCAGTTACATTCAAACTGTAGAGGAATTAAAGGCTGATATAGCAAAAATTAATAGAGCATATACAAGTGTTATTGTTCATTGGTCAAGAACATTTACAAACCAAAACATAGGAGCCGAAGAGTTAAATAGTGATCATATCACTCTAGGAAAAGATGGATTACAGTATCACTATGTAATACGCAGAGATGGTTCACTTCAAAGAGGAAGACCCATTGAAACATTATCTGAACACACAACACTATTGGATTATAATACAAGATCCATAGGAATATGTTTTATAGGTGGATATAATTGTTCATCATTAGAGGAAGATCCAGATGAATTTATATCAGCAAAGTCACTTACAAGATCACAGATGACAACATTTGAAAAATTTTGTAGAGAGTTTTTATTAAAGTATCCTGGTGCAGAAATTTTAGGACATAGTGATATTGATCCAGACACCAATGATCCAGGATTTGATGTTCGAGGTTATGTTGAACATATCTTTAATAAAAAATCTTTAATTGATGATACAACTGCTACAAATGCGCTTGGACCATCTGATATAGTAAATACGGAACTAACATGAGTTTAAAAACAGAAGAACAAGTTGTTGATTTAAACAGAGGCGTAAAGAGTGAGGGAATGCTAGATGCATCTGCAGAGCATCCTAAGAAAAATTATTTCTTTGAGTCATCAATTAATAAAGCAGCTCGAGGTTCAAAAGTAAATGAACTTAAACTTTCACATGCTCTTGATACAGATATTTTATTACCTGATCAAAAAGCATCAGAGTATCCATATAATCAAGTACAAGAAACAGCATCAGGTCATGTCATTGAGATTGATGATACTCCAGGTGGTGAAAAAATACTTATTCGACATAAATCTGGTTCAGGTATAGAACTTAGAGCCGATGGTAGCACAATTGCATCATCAAAGCAAAATAAAGTAGAAATTTCTGGTGCCGACCATACAGTTATAGTTGAAGGATCAGGTAAACTAATATACAAAGGCGACCTAAATGTCCATGTTACAGGAGATTATAATTTAACTGTAGGTGGTAATATTAATGTTTCTGGTGGAGATTTAACTGAAACATATGATAGATCAATAACTACCACTGTAGGTAAAAATGAAATAAAAACAATTAAAGGTAGTAAGGAAACCAAAATCGTTAAAAATAATACGGACTTAGTATTAGGTGATAAGATTACTGCAGTTAAAGGATTATATGATACTGAGGTTTCAGGTCCTATAGAATTTAATACAGGCAATACATTTACAACCACTGCAAAGGATAGATATGCGATATCATCTAAAGCTGTAGGTATTACAGGTATGAATGTATCAGTATTAGGTGCTGCAGGTACAATTGGTGGTCAATCAGTAATGCACGTTGGTAATGTATTCTCTGGTATAGATGATGCATCAGGTGGTAATCAAAAAGTTGCTACATTCTATGGAAGTTTAGTAGGTAGAGCAAAAGAGGCAGATTTAGCAACAACAGCAAATGATGCAAAGAATGCTGAAAAGGCAACATATGCAGACACTGCTGGTTTGGCAACTGTAGGAACACCTGTACCAACATCACCTGTTGATGTATCAGAAGTTTACACATTTGATACTGAGTCACCAAGTACATTCCCAGAACCTACAACTATTGCTGATATTTTATTTAAGAGTTCAGTTGCACCAAGACACGTTCAAGTTGATCCTAGAGATCTAATTAAAAATAAAATACTAAAAATAACCGAATATGCATCTATTACAGACAAGGATGTAAATATACATGAAATAAGAGCATTATTAAGAACACCTTCAAATAAATCCAATGTCACATTTGTAGGACATCTTGTTGCTCAGAAAAAATTATCAGAACGATACGGTACAACCGAACCTAATGCTCACGATGGTAGAAAAGTAGGATTAACACCTACAAGTAGATTTGGATATGAGGAATTAGGTAATAATGCAATACAAGATAAAAGTAAAAGATTTACACCAGCGGAAAGATCATGATTATATTAGTTGACCCACTCTATAACCCTAATTTTAAAACAGCAATTACATCTGGAACTAAATTAACAAGTAGTATTACTGTATCCAAATTTTTAGGTGCTGTTGGAACACCTACCACAATAGAGGAACAAACCGCGCAAGGTACAGATTTAAATCAACTTGCAAGAAATTTATATCTTCATGCAGAAGCAATAAAAATGGTTAATGAAACTTCTGCATTTAATAATATTACCTTAATACCTTCTGAGGTTATATACCCTGAAGGTAAGATTGTTTATTATCATGTTGTTGATAAACAAGGTAAGGTATCATTATCAGCATCATTTGATGTAGCAGAATTTTGGAAAGATTTTATAAACTTTAATAAAATTACTCTATCATATGATGAATATAATTCGGACGGTTCGTTATTTGTTTCAATTGGACTTGAAATGCCTAGCGTACCTACATCATTTGATGTAACATTTTCAAAAAGTATAGCAACTGAATTTAATGGTAACATCAAAAGCTCAACACAATTAATTGAATATGTACCATAAGTGGTATAAATAAAACTATTATGGCACGAAGATTATCAGCTGAAGACACAAGTTTAACAACAAGTATTGTTTCTTCTAGGACTAGAAAATATAAGGATATAGATTTAACGTTTGCAAAAAGAACAAACGGAGAAGTCTATAAAAAACAGGATGCCAATTCTGTAAAACAAGGTATAAAAAATTTATTATTTACAAATAAATTAGAAAAACCATTTAAACCTAGATTTGGCTCTAATATAAGTTCATATTTATTTGAAATTGCAGATAATAATACTGCATCTGAAATAAGAGAGGAAATTAAGACTGCAATTGAGGTCTATGAGCCTAGGGCAAAAATATTAAATCTTTCAGTTGTACCTTACGAACCAAATAATGAACTTAGAGTTTCATTAATATTTCAGGTTATAAACACAACGGAAAAAGTAAATTTTTCTTTTTCAATAACAGGATTAAGATAAAATGGCAACGACAATTAAATCAACCTCACTAGATTTTAATAGTATAAAGAATAATCTTAAGTCGTTCTTTGCTGCACAAGATGAATTTGCAGATTATGATTTTGAAGCATCAGGTCTTTCAAATATACTTGATGTTTTAGCTTACAATACTCATTATAATGCGCTTACAGCAAACTTTGCATTAAATGAATCCTTTTTAGGGACTGCTCAACTGAGAAGTTCCATAATTTCTCTCGCGACCGCAATTGGTTATATCCCAGACTCTCGGATTTCCTCACGTGCTACTGTAACATTACAGATTAACTACTCAGGAAGTCCGAAGCCTGATACAATTACAATGCCAAAAAATACAAAATTTACAACCTCGATTGATGATACAACTTATACATTTCAAACAAGAGAGGAATTATCAGCAACGGAAAGCGATACAACTGCTGGATTATATACCTTTGTTACTGCTGGTGGAACATCAGCCGTTAGAATTTACGAAGGGGCACAAAAAACAAAAACGTTTATTGTCGGACCCTACGAGGAAAATACAACATATGTAATACCTGATAAAAATTTGGATATTACATCTGCAGAGGTAAAGGTATATGATTCACCGTCATCTAGTAATTATGTAACATACACAAACATTACAGATGCGACTCAACTTAATTCATCATCTACAATTTATATTTTAAAAGAGGCTCCAAATGGATTTTATGAATTAACATTTGGTGATGGTAATGCATTAGGTATTACACCTACAGCAGGAAAACAAATTGTGGTTGATTACCTTTCAACAAAAGGTGAATCTGCAAATGGTGCTAGTGTATTTACACCTACAGCACAATTAGAAGGACAGACAATTACAGTTTCAGTTCCTTCAAGTGAAACATCAATTAAATCAATATCTGGTGCTGAAAAAGAATCAATAGAATCTATTAGAAAAAATGCACCTTTTCTATATGCATCACAAAATAGAATGGTTACAGCAGCCGATTACAGTGCACTTATTTTAAGAAAATATTCACAGTATATTGATGATTTATCCTCCTGGGGAGGTGAAGAAAATCTTGAACCAGAATACGGAACAACATTTGTATCAGTTCAATATAAATCGACCACAGGTGATGCTGATAAGACCACGGTACAGGACGGTATTATTAACCTTGTAAAAGATTTAGGTGTTATATCATTTAATATAAAATTTAAAGATCCAATTGTAACATTCATTGAATTGGATACATTCTTTCAATTTAATCCTTTATTAACAAGTGTATCGGAAAATAGTACAAAAACTTTATGTACACAAGCAATTACAGATTATTTTGAGGATACGGTATTATTCAACACAACTACTAAAACAGGTAAATTTGGTAGATCATTTAGAAGATCCAATCTTCTTACAGATATTGATGCTGTAAGTCCTGCTGTATTATCATCTAGGTGTGATGTCAGAATGCAACAAAGACTTGCACAAAATCAAGCATCAGAAGATGTTACAACTGCAGGATATTTGGTTTTAGGTACTGCAAGAACATACAATTTACAATATCCGGCTGCAATTGCTCAAGCAGATGATAAAAACTATATTGTTACAAGTAATAGTTTTACGTATAATGGTATTACATCACAGATAAGAAATAGACTAAATTCAAATGTTCTTCAAGTTGTAAATGCCGCTGATCTTACAGTTATTGTAAGTGATATTGGAAGCTTTGATGCAAGTGCTGGATCAGTTACACTTACAGGCTTTGCACCTACCGATACAGGTGGTAATACATATTTAAAAATTTCTGTTGTTCCTGCTAATCAAAGTGCAGTTGCTCCAGTAAGAAACAATGTTATAGGATATGATGATGCTAGGTCATCCATTAGAACAACAGTAACATCAGCAACAACTTAGGTATATCATGGCTCATAGAGATTGGGACGATAGGAAACGAAGAGAAATAAATCTTTCTACCTATAAGGTAAAGGAGATTTTACCTTCGTATTTCCAAGAGGATTATCCTACTCTTGTTACGTTCCTAGAAAAATATTTTGACCAATTAGATTCAGATTCACCGTCAGAATTATTACGACATATATACGAAAAGAAAGATATTATCCAAACAGATTTGGATTTACTTCCTTTTATTGAAGATGAGTTATTATTAGGTCAGTCATACTTTAAAGGATTTTCTAATCCTAGAACAGCAGCCGAATTTTCAAATAATCTCTATCGAAGTAAAGGATCAAAATACTCTATAGAACAATTTTTTAAAATGTTTTATCAAGAAGATCCAGATGTAGTATTTGGTAAGGATTTAATATTTAAGCTTAATGATTCAGCCTCAACTGTAGGTGTTACAACAGATAAAAGAATAACCAATAATAGACTATATCAAATCTTTGGTTTATTAATAAAAACAGGGCTCAGTATTGAGGATTGGAGAACACTCTACAAATTATTTGCACATCCTGCAGGTATGTATCTTGAAGGTCTTGTACAAATAGCAGAGGCAGCTGATTTTGATCTAGATCAAATGCCAAATGTTAGACAAGACTCTGCTCCACCATTAGCAGTACACGGTTTTGCTACAATTTCACCACTTGCTTCAATAGAGACTACAGAGATTGGATTTGGTGATAGTGCAAATGATCAATACAGAACATATATAAATTACAACCTAGATAGTTCTGGATTATCAATTTACCAAACAGCAACAATTGAACAACTTGCTGGACAATATGGTTCACTCATTGAAACCATTGAGGCAAATTCGCCTACACTAGATGAGGATTCAGATGCAGCAGGTACTTCAATTGATCTAACAAATACAATTGATAGAATGGATCAGGAAAGATATTTCTGGTGGGATCCTGATTCAGCTGATTATGAAGCACAAATAATTGCGAGAGATGATTCAGCAGAGTAGTAAAATTGTTATAAATAAAACTATAATTTGAGGAAGATACATTGGCAAGACAAAATTTAAATAGAGGTTCAGCGGCAAATGACGGAACAGGTGATACTCTTCGTCAAGCTGGATTAAAAATTAATCAGAACTTTTCTGAGTTATACTCTATACTTGGTTCAAGAGTAGATAGTGCAAATAATCTATCAACAGTCATGTCATTTGATAGTAGTGCTCTTGCTTTTGATAGTGCAACATATACTGTACAATTAAAAGCAACTACACCTACAGCAAATAGAACTATTTACTTACCAAATGCTAGCGATACACTTGTTGGTAAAGCAACAACAGATACATTAACAAATAAGACTTTAACAAGTGCAGTATTAACAACTCCAGTTATTTCATCTATATCAAATACTGGTACATTAACATTACCAACATCAACTGATACATTGGTCGGTAGAGATACAACAGATACTTTAGCAAACAAGACATTAAACTTACCAACTCTTACCAATCCTACTTTAAACGGTGATATTTACAGTACTACCTTTTCTGTCGAGTTATTAACATTTACTCAAGCAGGTGCTTCTGCTGTAAATAATTTTGATATTTCCAATGCTACTACTGGTAATAGTCCAATTTTAACTGGTGATGGTGATGATGTAAATATTTCTCTTGATATAAAAGGAAAAGGTTCTGGTGCTGTATTAATAAACAAACCAGCATTAGATTTTAATGAACAAACAATTACTGGTAATGTTAGTACAACTAAATCTCACATCATAGCAAATTCTGCTACACCTATTACATTAACATTAACAAATGGAGTAAAATCAGGTGAGTTAAAAGTATTTACTAATAAAGGTGCTGGTATTGCAACAATTACACCAAACAATTTTGCCAATGGTACTTCTGTTGCACTTGACCAATATGATACAGCAACATTTATATGGGACGGTACAAATTGGTATTTAATCAGTAACTACGGCGCAACAATCTCTTAATAGGAATAGAAGATGGCAGTTATAACAAACAATTTTAAAAGAATGGCATTAAGGAATAGGATTAAAAAATGGCAGCAGTAGTAACAAATCAAACGAAATTTCAACAAGCCGAAAAACTTTTTGGTGATGTCGGTAGACAATATACTGTATTAAATGACAGTGATGGTTCAGAAACAACTTCCGGTATTACATTTTTAACTTTAACTGACTCAGCTAATGCAGATCAGGCTGGGTTAAGTAATGTAACTTATCCTGCTGTTTATAGAGGAAAGGTAAACACATACTATGCAGCAATAGGAAGAACTCAAGATTGGAATGATTCAGATGCAGCGCCTTCACCAGGTGTAAATGATCGTGAAGGTAGAAAAGCCAGATATGATTTAACTGGTGTTAAAAAGATTTCAGACTATAAGTTTGTTATTCCAAGATATAATTGGTCAACAGGTACGACTTATAGTGGATATGATGATAATACAACAGGTTATCCAACAAATGCATACTATGTACTCACAGATGAAAATAATGTTTATATGTGTTTACAAGCTGCAAAAAACAATGCAGGTACTGTGCAACCATCAACAATAAAACCAACAGGTACTGCAACAACAGCACTTGATACAGGTGATGGATACAGATGGAAATTCTTATACAGTATTGATGCAACGAATGCAAACAAATATCTTGCAGCAAATTATATGCCAGTGGAATTTGTAACTGACTCTGCTCTTGATCCAACACTAACTGCAGCTCAACAACAACAGAAAACAATTCAAAATGCTGCAGTAAAAGGTAGAATTATTAATATACAATTGGATTCAGGTGGTACAGGTTATACAAGTGCACCATCAGTTACAATTTATGGTGATGGTTCATCTGCCGCTGCCACTGCAACATTATCAGGAACATCTGTAAGTAAAGTTGAACTAGGTGCATATGATTCAGGTGGTAGTGGTTACAAACAAGTAAGTGTTGCATTTTCAGGTGGTGGTTCACCAACCAAACCTGCAAAAGCAAGAGCAGTGCTTGGACCTGAAGGTGGACCTGGTGCCGACCCAAGAAAAGATTTAAAAGCAAGTTCAGTAATGTTTAATGTACAACCTGCCGGTAATAATAATGGTACATGGGTTGTAGGAAATGATTTCAGACAAGTTGCTGTTCTTAAAAATCCATTAAAACCTGGACAAGATAGTGCTGATGCATATAAACATGCAAGTAGTTTCTTTACAGGTGCTGATGGTAATGCAGCAAAAGTAATGAAAGTAGGTATTTCAACAGAATTTGTTGTTGATGGACTTATTACTGGTGGTACATCTGGTGCCAAAGCATACTTGGATAGTTGTCCAAGTGGTACAGGGGATAAAACATTAAAATTCCATAAAAATGAAACAACAGGATTTGTTGCTTTCCAAGTTGGTGAAACAATAACTGGTTCACTAGGTGGTTCTGGTACAATATCAACATTAGGTGATTCTGCCGGAGTACGAGATGTAGATCCTATGACAGGAGACCTATTATATATAGATAATAGAGCTGCTGTTACAAGGACAGAATCTCAAACAGAAGATTTGAAGATAGTAATTACACTTTAGGATAAGATATGGCAACTGCATTTAATTCAAGTATTCTCTCATCAACATATAGAGATGATTTTAGAGATAGTGACCAATACTATCGTATATTGTTTAATGGAGGTAGAGCACTACAAGCCAGAGAATTAACACAGTTACAAACAATTATTAATAAAGAATTAGAAAGATTCGGTAAGAATATTTTCAAAGAAGGTGCTTGTGTATCTGGTTCAACTGTTACCATCAATAAATCTTATGATTACATTAAGCTTAATACATCAGGCACAGGAGAGCCTTTACCTGTAGATACTACTGTTCTTATAGGAAAAGAATTTAGAGGTGTTACATCTAAAGTTCGATTTAGAATATTAGAAGTTTATACTGCAGCACAGACAGGTGATGTTGATACAATATATGTTCAATATACAGGTGGAACATCTGATGGTGCTTATGTAAAAGCAACTGATAATGAAACACTAGAAAATAGTGACGGCAACGGTCTTGATGACCTTAAATCAAAAGCCAGTAATGCAACTGGTACAGGAACAAGAATCTCATTTGGTGATGGTGCTTTCTTTATACAAGGACACTTTGTATTTGCACCAGCACAATCATTAATTTTAGCATACTATTCAAATGATTATAGTGGTAATGTTGGATTTAAAGTTACACAAGATATTGTAACAGCTGTAGATAATGCAGCACTATACGATAATCAAGGTGTAACCCCTAATACATCTGCACCAGGCGCTGATAGGTATAGAATACAACTTACACTTATTGATGAAGCAGATGTACTTGCAACAGAAGATTTTGTCTATTATTGTACAGTTAAACAATCTGAAATTGTTTCTCAAGTTTCAGCAACTGATAATTATGCTAAAATTAATGATTTCATGGCAAAACGTACGTATGAGGAATCAGGTAACTATATTGTAAAACCCTTCAGAGCATCATATTCTGAAAATGATTCATCAAGCGATTATTTAAATCTTGATGTTGCTCCAGGTATTGCATATGTATATGGTTATAGAGCTGAAACTCAAACAGCAAAAACATTACCTATTGCCAAACCACAAACATCAGTTTTGGAAAATAATGTAGGTATTCCTACAGATTTTGGTAATTACGTTAGATCAGATTCTGCAAATGCAATTAGTATCCCTGTTTGGTATTCATCAAATAGTGCTGGGGCAAACGGTAAACCACTTAAGATTGGAATGCTTGACTCAAGTGGTAGTTCAATAGGTACAACTAGTGTAAGAGCTCTGGAAAAGATTGGATCAGAATATAGACTTTATATTTTTGATACAAAGTTAAATGATCCAGTGAAAAGATCTTTTGAAGCAGATGTTAAGAAATTAGGTGATAGCGCAGGAGATGCTTGGAGCTTACGATATGATACTCTAAACGGAGTAAAGAAAGCAATTATACAAGATCCTACAAACAATAATTTATTTTTTGATCTACCAAGAACAAGACCAAAAGATCTTACTGATATATCAATGGCTGAACAAAGAATTAAAATTGGTACAGCCGATGGTTCAGGAAATGCAACATTATCAGTTGCAAGTGGTACTCTTGTAGAGAGTACTAAATGGATCGCAACACTTGCAAACGGAACACAGGTTACACCTGGTGTTACAATTACAGGTGGTGGTTCTGGTGCAAATTTAACAGGACTACAGGCAAATCAAACTTATCATTTGTTGTATTATGTAAATATAACAATTACAGCAAAATCAAAAACACTTACAAGTGCAACAAAAACATCCACCTCGTCTGGTGATTGGACAGATTCAGATGGTATTAGTTATCTAACACTAGGCCAGGCTGATATTTATGATATAAGACAAATTAAAGACAGTGCAAGTGGTGATAGCACAGGACAGAATTATATCTTTGACAACGGACAAAGAGATAACTATTATCAACACGGTAGATTAGTTCTAAAACCAGGATTGAGTAAACCAACAAATACTTATGTATCATTCAGATACTTTGCACACGGTGCTGGTGATTTTTATTCAGTTAATTCATACATAGGTCAGGTAAACTATTCAGACATTCCAACATTCAACTCTCCTACACAAGGTCCTGTTGATTTACGTGATGTGCTTGATTTTAGACCTACAAGAGTTGGAACAATCTCAGGACAAAGATTTATAGATAGTTGTAATTTACCAATTAATGGTTCATTTATTAATGCTGATATTGAAACATATCAACCAAGAATGGATAAATTGGTAATTGATCAAAATGGTGTATTAATAAATGTTCAAGGAACACCAGATTTTGATCCTAAATTCCCAATTACCCCTGATGGTACATTAGAGCTATTTAAAATGTCATTGAATGCAAATACGCTCAATGATTCAGATGTTAAAATGGAAGCTATCGATGCAAAACGATATACCATGAATGATATATCAAAATTAGATAAACAAATCCAGAGACTTGAGGAATTAACAACATTATCATTACTTGAAGTTGATACAAAAAATCTTCAAGTATTGGATAGTGCAGGTAATGCAAGAACAAAAGCAGGATTTGTTGTAGATAATTTTGTTGATCAAGCATTTGCTGATACAAAAAATATAGCATATAATGCAGCAATTGATCCAGAGGCAAAATTATTAAGACCATCATTCATTGAAGATAACATAAGACTTATATACAATGCTGATTCATCAGCAAATGTAACCAAGATTGGTGATTTGGTGATGTTATCATATGACTCAGCTGAATATCAATCAATTAATATATGTTCTGGAACAGAGAATATTAACCCATTTAATGTTACCTCATCAAGAGGAACAATAAGATTATCTCCTGCATCAGATGAATGGAGAGAAACCAAGGTTGCCGCGGAAAAAGTTATAAAAGGTGGTACAAAGCTTGATACATCTCAAGCATTGCTTTGGAATAACTGGGAATGGAACTGGTCAGGAAAAGATCTAAACGATTTAACGGTTGGTGATCAATCTAAAAATACACTAACTTCAACAACACCTAAAAGAGATTATAGAACAGTTGCCGAAAAGAGAGCAGACTATTGGGGTGATAACAGAGTTTATCAAAGACCTGCAACACCTGACCCTGTTGTTGAAACAACAGTTACAACCGTAAATAGAATTGTTGCATCTGAAACAATACGAGAGATAATAGGTACAAAGGTAGTTGATCTTGCATTATTACCTTGGATAAGATCACGTAAGATTTACTTTAAAGCTGAAGGTTTAAGACCTGCTACAAGATACTTCCCATATTTTGATGGTAAACAAGTAGATAATTGGGTCAAACAACAAACATTCCAGACATTCTCTGGTGATTCATCTGAATTAGGTACACAGTATCATGGTAATACACAACACCCTGAAACAAAAAGTAGTCTTGTTTCAGATTCCGATGGTATAATTGAAGGATCATTCTTTATACCATACAAACAATTTAAGGCTGGTACAAGACAATTTAAACTACTGGATATTTCTGGTGGATTAGATAATCAAGCATTATCAATAGCCACAACAACATATTCAGCACAAGGTGCAATTGAAACAACACAACAAACCGTAAAAACAACTCGTGTGTTAACCGTTCAAGGTGAGCAAACATCAACATCTAACGATAAGAAATCTGATAATGCGACCGCGACAATTGGTAAAATAACAAGTCCTTTAATTACTGGTCCAAATACCTTTACATTAGATCCTACTCCACCGTCAGCTAATATTCAATTTTCCACCAAGAATTTTAAATCTACTGGTGATACATTCATTGGTGATAAATTTATGTTCTCAAGATGTGGATATAGAGATCCTCTTGCTCAATCATTCTTTGTGAATGATATTACAGGTGTGTTTATAACATCACTGACAGCTTATTTTAAAACAAAAGATAATAATTTACCTATTACATGTCAGATCAGACCTATGGAAAATGGACATCCACATAGTACAAAAATTTTGGCAACAAAAACACTTACATCAGCTCAGGTAAGTGTTGCCTCTACACAAACAGTTGCTGGTGCTTTGGCAGCTCCAACCAAGTTTGTATTTGATGAACCAATTTATTTGTTACCACAGGAAGAGTATGCTGTTGTTTTACTTGCTGATAGTAATAACTACAATGTATATGTCTCAGAGGTTGGAGAGTTCCACTTAGGTTCTACATCTAAGAGAATTACAACTCAACCTTCACTTGGTTCATTGTTTAAGTCACAAAACGGTAGAACATGGGAACCTGACCAGAAGAAAGATCTTATGATGCGATTAGGTAGAGCATCATTTAATAAGACATCTGGTGATGTACGATTAAGAAATGCTAGGGTACCTGTTGAAAGATTACCTGCAAACCCAATTAAAACAACTGCAAGTGATGCTACTGTGACTATATTATATCCTGAACACGGTTTAGATTCTGGTGATACATTTACTCTATCAAATTTAACACCTTCAGCTAGATATGGTGGTTTGCTAGGTAGTTCACTAATGACAGCCAAAACTGTCACACATAGAGACGGACAAGGTTTTACATTTGAAGCAGATTCAACTGCCACAAGTAGTACATTCTCTGGTGGTAGTAATGTTAAAATAAAAGATAGAAATATTCAATTTAACTTTGCTAAGGTAGATATTCAAACAATGTCACCAGATTTAACAGGTGTAGGACTTAGGGGTAAATTTACTTCAGGTAGATCACTTACTGATAGTGACGGTAATAATACCAGAATGATTAAAGATACCACATGGTCAGGATTACGACTTGGTAAAACAACTTCATTTATTAATGGACCTAAAATGATTGCCAATAGAACAAGAGAAAATCTATCTGTTGGATCTGAAGGTTTGGGTGGAAATTATTCTTCAGAAATAAGTGTAACACTTAAGACAAATAGTAATTTTGTATCACCTATTGTTGATTTACAGAGAGCTTCATTAACAACGATTGAAAATAGAATTACAGATACTGGTGCTGATCCATATACAATAGATCCTGCCGCTGAAACATCTGCTGGTAGTGGTAATGAACTTGCAAGACACATTTCAATACCTGCAGTATTGGCAAATGCTTCTGTTGGTATTAAGGCATATATTGCAATTAATAGACCATCAGTTGCTAATGTTGACTTCTATTACAGAGTAGGTGATGAAAATACGAACTTGGAACAAAAAGATTGGACACTATTATCACCTGTATCAACACCTGCACCTGATGATAATCCTGCAATATTTAGAGATTATGAATATTTGGCTGGTGGACAGAATGGTGTATTAGTACCATTTACAAAAATGCAATTTAAACTTGTAATGCGTTCAACCAACTCATCAAAAGTTCCTAAGATTAGAGACTTTAGAGCGATCGCATTAATTGATTAATGAAATTTATGGATTTAATAACAGTTGAAGGACATAAAAATTTAGCCAGAGATAGGAATACTGGTGTCATTGTGAATATAAATGAGCATGAAGTCTTTCAGGCTCGACAAAGAAAAGCATTGAGAATTAAAAAATCTCAAGATGAAAAGGAATTAATAAATAGATTAGATAAGGTTGAGGAAGGTATAGAAAAAATCAATGATTTAATCTTAAAATTACTGGAAAAAGAAAATGGCATATAAAGTACTTAATTTAGATGAAAACTTAATTGATTTTAGGCGTAAGTATAATGTTACTTCTAAGTTTGCTGGTGACAGTGCTGCACTCACTACAAATGTAGATTCAGATTTAGTAGGAGCTATTAACGAAATAGATGCAGTATTTGATGCATCGGCAAATCAAATTAAATCAACTGGATTATATGTCAATGATAGTGGCAATATTACACTTGATGCTGGTGGTGGTACAATCACATTAAGAGATGATTCAGCTAGCTTTGGTACATTACAAAATAGTTCAACTAATCTGGTTGTAACTTCTACTGATATTACACTTGATGCTTCAGATGATATATTCATCGATGCTGATGGTGGTAATATTAAATTCCAAGACGGTGGTGCTGA
>Ga0181592_10002457_pt1 | contig 15261 bp, 16 predicted proteins | sample 071ome_20_FD_133755 | JGI IMG/M metagenome (GOLD analysis project Ga0181592, IMG submission 133755) | Coastal salt marsh microbial communities from the Groves Creek Marsh, Skidaway Island, Georgia - 071412BT metaG (megahit assembly) | ecosystem: Environmental > Aquatic > Marine > Intertidal...
ATGGACACATTGCCGTGAGCACTTTGCACGCCTTCTAGTGCTTTTAAAACTTTGGCAAGTTGTTCTGGTTGGTTTACTTCCCAATCTTTTTGCGGCGCTAGACGAATACGTGCACCATTAGCACCACCGCGCATATCTGAGCCACGGAAAGTAGAAGCCGATGACCATGCGGTGTATACCAGCTCACTAACAGACAAACCAGTTGCAAGAATATCCGCTTTCAATTGACTAATATCAGCGTCGCTTAGCGCTTTACCACCTTTTGGTAGTGGGTCCTGCCAAATTAACTCTTCACTAGGCACTTCAGGGCCTAGGTAGCGGGCAATCGGGCCCATATCTCGATGGGTTAGTTTGTACCAAGCGCGAGCAAAGGCATCAGCGAATTCGTCTGGGTTATCACGGAAGCGTTTTGAGATTTTTAAATACTCAGGGTCTTCACGTAATGACATATCTGCCGTGGTCATCATCGGCGCATGGGTTTTGCTCTTATCGTGAGCATCTGGCACCGTGCCTTCTTGACCTTTTGCTACCCATTGATGTGCACCTGCTGGGCTTTTTACTAATTCCCACTCGTTATCAAGCAAGGTTTCAAAGTAGCTGTTATCCCAAGTGATTGGGGTAGGTGTCCACGCACCTTCAATGCCACTGGAGATGGTATCCACACCATGGCCTGTACCTTGGGTGTTGTGCCAGCCAAAACCTTGTTGCTCAATCGATGCCGCTTCTGGGTCGGCACCTACTTGTGAGGCATCGCCTGCGCCGTGGGCTTTACCAAAGGTATGACCACCTGCAACTAATGCAACCGTTTCTTCATCATCCATAGCCATGCGGCCAAAGGTTTCACGCACATCAATGCCTGAAAGTTTCGGGTCAGGATTGCCATTAGGGCCTTCTGGGTTTACATAAATTAAGCCCATTTGTACTGCCGCTAGAGGGTCTTCTAATTCACGGTCGCCTTCATAGCGTTTGTCATCTAGCCATTCTTTTTCGCTGCCCCAGTAAATGTCTTCTTCGGGCTCCCATGTATCGGCACGACCACCTGCAAAACCAAAGGTTTTAAAGCCCATGGATTCCAGTGCCACGTTACCAGTTAAGATCATTAAATCGGCCCAAGAGATTTTATTGCCGTACTTTTGCTTAATAGGCCAAAGTAGGCGACGGGCTTTATCTAAATTAACGTTGTCAGGCCAACTGTTTAAGGGTGCAAAGCGTTGTTGGCCGGCTCCGGCACCACCGCGACCATCGCCCATGCGATACGTGCCTGCACTGTGCCATGCCATGCGAATAAAAAACGGGCCATAATGTCCGTAATCTGCTGGCCACCAATCTTGTGAGTCGGTCATTAAGGCTTCAAGGTCTTTTTTAAGGGCCTGTAGTCTAGTTTTTTGAATTCGTCTGCGTAGTTAAAGTCATTTCCCATTGGGTCTGACTTATTTGTGTGCTGATGTAATATCTTTAAATTCAGTTGGTTAGGCCACCAATCCGTATTGGAGGTGCCTTTGTCGCCTGTTTTGGTCATAGAACCGTGCATGACGGGACATACACCTGTTTTAGCTTCGTTATTTCTACCCATGATTTTCTCCTAAAGTGAGAAATGAATGTTCAGTTAAGGTGGAAACGGCTGCCGTTAACTGTCTGATGTATGGGGTTACTATAGTAGAGGTTAGGGTTGATTGTTAAATATATTATGATTAATGCATTGATAGTCTAAAGCTATTGGTGGTTTTGGCTGGTATGTAAGCGTTTTAGCACATTTGTTCGCTACTTGGTTTAGATGTGTTTATTATTAGGGTCTCAGGAAATCTTTGTTTCATCGTTTAAATATAAAAATAACACCATAGGGATATTATGCTTTCTTGGCTTTGGCAATTCATTAAACCTTACAAGCTTCGTGTAATTTTTGCTTTTGTAGCTTTGCTTATTACTTCTGCTATTACGCTCTCAATCGGTGAGGGACTAAAGCAAATGGTAGACAAAGGCTTTGGCGAAAACTCTAGTCAGGGGCTCATTGATTCTTTATTCGTAATTGTTGTCATTACCGTCGTGTTAGCAGCAGGCAGTTTTGTGCGCTTTTATTTGGTTTCTTGGATTGGTGAGCGAGTCATTGCTGATATTCGCAAACAACTTCATCAACATCTGTTATCCCTACAGCCGAGTTTTTTCGAAGATAATCTAGCCGGTGAAATTCAAAGCCGCGTCACAACCGATACCACTTTACTCGAAACCGTGATTGGTTCATCCGTATCGTTTGCTCTTAGAAATGCCATTACATTTATTGGTGGTGTGGTATTAATGTTTGTTACGAATACTAAGCTTGCGCTCATTGTCCTCACCATGGTGCCTTGTGTGGTTATACCATTGGTTTATTTTGGACGTAAAGTCAGAAATTATTCAAAAATTAGCCAAGATAGGGTTGCAAATGTGGGTGCTTGGGCCAGTGAAAGTTTGCAGCATATAAAAGTGGTGCAAGCTTTTACCCGTGAAGATTTAGTATCTCAAAGATTTGCAGCGTCTGCTGAGTCTGCTTTTGAAGCGGCGCGCAAGCGCATCTTGTATCGCTCTATGTTGATAGCTATGGTGACTATTCTCGTCTTTTCTTCTATTGCCGCCATGATCTACGTTGGGGGAATGGATGTAATTAATGGGGACCTTACAGCCGGTGAGTTATCTGCATTTGTGTATTACTCATTAGTGGTGGCAGGCTCTTTAGCCATGGTGTTAGGTGTTTTTAGTGAAATTCTAAGGGCTGTGGGTGCCATAGAGCGTATTCATGAGTTGTTTATGACCAAGCCCATGATTGAGTCACCTGAATCAGCGAAGGCTGTTCATTCCCTCGATAAAGTGAATGATTTGATTGAGTTTGATCATGTTCATTTTTCTTATCCATCGAGACCCGATTATCTTGCCTTAAATGATTTGAGTTTTAATGTGAAGCAAGGTGAGAAAGTCGCGTTGGTTGGACCAAGTGGTGCGGGTAAGTCTACTTTGTTTGATTTACTGTTACGTTTTAGAGATGTCAGCTCAGGCAGGGTTTTATTAGCCGGTACGCCCATTACAGAATTAGATATACATGATTTACGGGATCAGTTTGCTTTGGTGCCTCAGCAACCGGTTTTATTTAGTGCCAGTGTTTGGGAGAACCTAAAGTATGGTGCACCCAATGCTACTGAAGAAGAGGTGATTGCAGCAGCAAAGGCGGCTTACGCTCATGACTTCATAATGGAATTACCTGACGGCTACCAGTCTTTTTTGGGCGAGCAGGGTATTAAACTTTCAGGTGGGCAAAAGCAGCGTTTAGCCATTGCCAGAGCCATATTGCGTGACCCTAAAATACTGTTGCTGGATGAAGCCACTAGTGCTTTAGATGCCCAAAGTGAGCATCTTGTTCAGCAAGCCTTAAATGAATTAATGAAAAACCGCACCACCTTTATTATTGCCCATCGCCTTGCCACCGTGGCGAAGGTAGATCGAATCATTGTGTTGGATCATGGTAAGCTGGTGGATCAAGGTAGTCATCATAGCCTAATGACTAATAATGGTTTATATCAACAGCTCGCCAAATTACAGTTTGATGTGGCCAATTTGGAAGTGGCAACAAGCACTTAGCTGAAATCCTCAAAATACTGGTCACGGCCGCCACCACCTATAAATTGATGACTGCCGTCACAATAGGGCGGGTGGCCTGTTTGTTTGCATCCGCATATGTAGACGGTTTTATCTTCCTCTGGTGTGATTCTGATTGGGCTGATGCCAGTACCTTTATGACTGCCATCGCAGATGGGCTCGGTTTTGCTTTGATTGCATTGGCACCACGAAAAGCGCTGCCCCGCTTTGAGCTCTATGGCAATGGGGTGTTTAGGCATGGTGACTTCCTTATTATCTTTGTGCAAGTATAGTCAAATTGGCAAAAACTCATTTAAAATCAGTGAGCTATTTCAACCATGGTCGATCTAAGGTATAACACGGCCCCATGAAGATTCCAAAACGTTTACAACCCCTTTATGAAGATCGATTGATTGACGAAGTGATCAGTCAATTAATGAGTGGTAAAGAAGCTACTGTCTATGTTGTGGCCCGTGGTGATGAAGTGCTTTGTGCCAAAGTCTACAAAGATGCTACTCAGCGCAGCTTCAAAAAGGCGACTCAGTATGTTGAAGGGCGAAAGTCCAAAAGCAGCCGCCGCCAACGAGCCATGGAAAAAGGCAGTAAGTTTGGTCGCCAACAACAAGAAGAAGCTTGGCACAATGCGGAAGTCGATGCCTTGTATAAGCTCGATGCCGCTGATGTTCGTGTTCCTAAGCCGTTTGGTTGTTTTGATGGTGTACTTCTGATGGAGCTAGTTACGGATGACGAAGGTAATGTGGCTCCCCGTTTAAATGACGTGGCGTTTGATGAAGACCAGGCAATCGAAGACCATACCATGATGATGGAGTACATCAAACGTATGTTGTGTGCGGGTATTGTCCATGGTGATTTATCAGAATTTAATGTGCTGGTGGATGATTACGGTCCGGTGATTATCGATTTACCGCAAGCCGTTGATGCCGCTGGTAATATGCACGCAAAAGCTATGTTAGAGCGTGATGTGAACAATATGCGTGATTATTATGGTCAGTACGCTCCTTCATTATTGACCACACGTTATGCCAGCGAGATGTGGGATTTATATGAAGATGGCAAGCTGAAACCAGATACACCGCTTACCGGTCAATTCAAAGAGGATGAAACCAGTGCGGATGTGGATGCGGTTTTAGAAGAAATCAAAGCCGCCATATTTGAAGAGCAAGAACGCCAAGCTCGCTTAAAAGAAGATGAAGACGACTATTAACTAAGTCACTTAAAAGCCATGGCATCCATGGCTTTTAGCTTTAATTGATTGTTTGATGTCGCTCTAACACCCAACAACGTTCGTTGTTTGTGAACCCAATGTGTTGGTAATAGTCGTTGGCTGTAGGAGCGGCAATTAATATCATTTTGCACTTATCGTTTAATTGGCTTTGCACTTGCATTTGAAGTGTCTTGCCAATGCCGTGTTTTTGATATTGCTGGTCTACTGCTAAATCAGATAGATAACAGGCATAGTGAAAATCCGTCATGCAACGGGCTATGCCAATTAACGTTTCATCTTCCCATGCGCTGATGCATAAGTTTGTGTTTTCAATCATTCCCTTCATGCAGGCTTTATCATGAATAGGGCGACGTTCAGATAGGGTTGAGCGGGTTAATAAATCAACAAATTCGTCCACTGATATAGCGGTATTGATTTCATAGCGAATGGTCACAAAGACTCCTTTCCATGCTTCAAATCTTTTTATTTAAGGTCTGCTGCCAATACACTCGGTAGCAAAACCCAAGCACAATACATGAAATGGCCGGTACAAGTAACGCTTTAAACGAAATGGTGTGAAATAAGTAGGCCCCCAATGTGCCACCCAATATAAAGCCAAAAATAATAAGCAAAAATAAAATGGCTTTTCGGTTATCGAATGGCTCTTTTTTGAGTGCAGCACCGAGCATGATTCCAAGGTCGGTAAAGATGCCGGTGAGGTGAGTGGTGCGAATGACCGCGCCGCTATAACGAGTCGCTAACGCATTTTGTAAGCCGCAAGCAGCGGACGCTAAGTAGTGACCAATGGCGATTTTGTTACTTAAAAAATAGACAGCGGCAAAGAGCAAGGCTGCTTCAATGATTAATAACGAGTCGTAATGCCGCCCTAATTTGACTGACGTACCACTTAGCAAGAACCCAGAAACCATGGAACCCAATAAAAAGCTGACCAATACCAATACAAGATCAAGGCTTGTTTCATTAAAAGACAAGAGGTCTGTGCCCAATAATGTAGCTGTTCCTGAAAGGTGAGAGATGGATTGGTGCTGAAAACCCAAAAGGCCAATAGCATTAATACAGCCTGCTAAGAAGGCCAAGATAAAGGCACCGTACTCTACCCAGCGAGGTAATGAGTGAATCATGGTATCAACTCAATATGAATTTAAGTTCATTATACAAGTTTGATGCCGAGTATTTGTTGTTTAATCATAGGCAGCTGTAGCGAAATTCATCGTTTAAATCCAGCGGTAATACCATCGTACTAAATTGCAGGTCATTGGCTTGGGTGCATAAGTCATCTCGGGCACCGTCTGTATTGAGCTGGTAAACTTGTAGGTATTCTGCATTTAATACGGGTTTACCTGCATCTATGAAAGTTGTGAGTGTGTCGCATTCATCGTATTCAAAGCATTGCTCATTAACCGCAAAATCAAAGTAATCCACGAGTGCTTCAATTTGATCTAAATCGTTTTTAAGCCCTACAGATAACCCGTGTTCGTGGGCAGTATTGGCAATAAATCGATTGTAAGCTAGTTGATCATCCGCGGTGAGGTTAAAACCTGAATTGTTTTGATAGCCGTCCATATTATCGGGTTCAACACCATCGCAATTTTTTTCTTGTGCGTACTCAATTCTCGCCGCCATGATATCCTGTACTTCTGTCAAGCGAATATCTAACCATTTCTCTCCAGGCCAGCCATCAAGGTTATTGCCTAACGCTTCTTCTGGAAATTGGCTTTCATCTATGCGCCAATCTTCGTAAGAGCCTGCTGAAAAGTAACAGATGACTTTTTTGCCATTGGCTCTAAGCGCATTAATAGTTGTCTGGTCTGTATCAAATAAATCAATATCGTAAATTTCTACGTTATAACTGGTATTGAGAGTTGAGCCTTCTTCGACAAGTAATTGCCATTGCCAAGTTACAAGCACGTTGGGCTGATAGACGTTCTCATTGACTACAGGTTCAACATTAACAGATAACGGTGTTTGCGGCTCTTTAAGGTCAGAGCTACCACAGGCCGTTATGAATAGGCTGATTAATATGGCAACGAAACGTTTGTTAAATAACATTATAAAGAGGCCCTAGAGTGACGGTTAAAATAACTCTAGGAGCGAATAAAGCATTTTTCAATAATAAGGGCAGGGAAGGCGCCCTAATAAGTCGTTGACGGTTTAAAGTGCGACGTGAGTGGGGGTACAATGTTACGGACATGGGCCTTTCCCCCAAATGTCTTGATTCACGGCAGGTTCGGCTTCATCTTTTTTTAAGGTGAGTTTGGCTCGTTGCTTGTTAGGGTTTTTATATACAACTTTATTCGATTCTTTTTTCTTATTTAGGAAGGGTTTATCCGTTTTACCCTTATTTTGCTTGTTGGCGGCTTTTCGATTTTCTGACGTGCTCTTTAGTTTTTGATAGTCGGATTGAGGCTTGGCGCTGGAGGCATTAGTTAACTGCATTTGTAAGCCCTGCAAGAAGTTACGTAGCACTTGGTCCTGACATTCCCGATAGTGCTTATGGTCAGGTTTGCGAAAAAAAGCGCTCAGCTCCGCTTTGCCCAAATTAAAATCAGCGGTTTTAAGGGTATCTAGAATATCTTGATCAATAAAATTAAGGGCGATTTTAAGCTTACGGAAAATAATGTTGTTGTTAAGGCTATATTCAGCTTTTGGGATTTGATCGTCCTTTTTACCGCGCTTTTCAATGATAAAGCCATTTAAGAACTGAGCCATTTCATGGTCGCTACAACGAATATACTCGGCATCTTCCTCTTTTTTTAGCCAATAATTCACTAACTGATTATCAATGGCAAGGCCACCTAATGCACAAATATCCACCATTTTTTGGTTATTGTACTGGAAGGTATAGCGCAAACGTCGAAGGATATAGTTATTTGTCACAAGCGGCTCAAACTGAATATATAGGATAAAGCCTTATTTTAGCTGTTTTTGCGTGTAAAAGATTGTGTTAAATGAAAGAGATATAGCCGTGCTAAAATACTAAGACTGACCAATATAAGAGAACGTCATGTGGAACAACCCAATAACCCACTTCATGGAATAACCCTTAAATCCTTAGTACAGGATTTAATTGATCATCTGGGTTTTGAAGAAATGGGTAAAGAAGTCAATATTCGCTGCTTTACCCATGACCCAAGTTTAAATTCCAGCCTTAAATTTTTGCGTAAAACCCAGTGGGCCCGTGAAAAAGTAGAAGCCCTTTATTTACAACATCAACAGGATATCCAACGGAGCAAGGCTGTTTAATTATTCTCACTATTCGGGCTGGTTTCGCCACTCTCATCCGATGCTTCTTGGTTTTGTGCTTCAAGCTTTGCTCGCTCTGCCTTTGATATGTATTTGGGCTTGTTCTTTGGGTTGGCTTTTAAATTCGCCTTTTTCGCTTTTGCTGAAAGTTTGGTGAAGATTTTCTTTTTGCGATTCATTTAAAACCCCTCAAGTACCAGCTTGCCTATGCTGCTATTGCTCTCAATTAGGCGGTGGGCTTCTTTTAAATTGTCTAAAGTCATTTTTCCTAAGTTGTGCCCAAGGGTACTTCTGACCTTACCCGAATCTACTAATTCAGCCACATGGCTTAAAATATGATGCTGGCGAATCATGTCATCGGTTTGGAATAAGCTGCGTGTAAACATCAACTCCCAATGTAAACTCACGCTTTTTTGCTTCAGTGCTTGAAAGTTTAAAGGGGTTGCGGGATCGTCAATCAAGCAAATTTTGCCTTGCGGCTTAATGATCTGCACAAAATCGTCAAAGTATTCATGGGTGTGTGAAAGACTGGCAATATGGCTTACACCATCAATACCAATACGCTTAAATTCGTTCAAAATGCCTTTTTTGTGATTAATCAAATAATCTGCACCCATCTGTTTGCACCAATCTTCACTTTCATTTCGGCTAGCCGAGGCAATGATGTTCACCGTAGGGCAAAGGGCTTTAACAAGTTGAATCATAATACTGCCCACACCACCTGCAGCCGCTGTGATAAGTAAGCTGTTTTCATTGGCTTGATAAGGGCGCTTTGTGTCGATTTGTAATCGGTCGAAAAGCATCTCAAAGGCAGTGAGGCTCGTCAGGGGTAGGGCAGCAGCTTCTGCGTTTTTTAGTGACTTAGGCGCTTTTCCAACGATACGTTCATCAACCAATTGGAATTCAGCATTACTGCCCTGACGATTCATGTCTCCAGCATAAAATACACGATCCCCTTGTTTGAAAAGCTTGCAGTTTTCACCCACTTCGACAACGGTTGCTACAGCGTCATAACCTAATATCTTAGGTTCGGCTTTTTCTGGCCGAGCACGAAGGCGTATTTTGGCATCTACAGGGTTAACACTAATGGCTTCGACCTTAACCAATAGGTCATACCCTTTAGGCGTGGGTGTTGGGGTCTCAATCTCTAATAAGCTGGTGCTTTCGCTTATGGGCTGGCTTAAATCAAAGGCAATGGCTTTCATAGGAGTCACTTAAAACGTCAGAATTGGTAAATTATACCTCAATTCAGTGTTTCATTGAGCTTTCTTGGTATGAGCCTAGCTATCCGCTAAAATGCAGCCTCTCAACAAATCAGGTGCTATATGAGTCAGTACACACAAGAGCAGATCGCCGAGTTAGATAAACAGCATGTCTGGCACCCTTATTCTTCGTTTACTTCTCCTTTGGCACCGTTTCCTGTGGCAAGCACAGAAGGTGTGCGCATTAAGTTGATGGACGGTCGCGAACTCATTGATGGTATGGCGTCTTGGTGGTCCACCGTTCATGGATATGGTCACCCTAAGTTAAAACAAGCGGCCCATGACCAAATTGAAACCATGAGTCACGTGATGTTTGGTGGTTTAACCCATGAACCAGCCGTTACCCTGTGTGAAAAATTAGTCAAGATTGCACCGGCCGGCCTAAATAAAGTCTTTATAAGTGACAGTGGCTCTGTTGCGGTAGAAGTAGCCATTAAAATGGCGTTTCAATACAGCTTAAGTCAGGGCAATAAACAAAAGAATAAATTGCTAACCGTTAAAAATGGTTACCACGGTGATACGTTTGCCACCATGGCCACGTGCGACCCAGTAAACGGTATGCACCATATGTTTGAAAATGTTCTAAGCAAGCATATTTTTGCCGAAGCACCACAATGCCTATTTGGTGAAACATTCGAAGAAAAGCACATAGAAGACGTAAAACAAAAACTAGAACAACACCATGAAGAGCTTGCAGGCATAATTTTAGAGCCCATTGTTCAAGGGGCGGGAGGCATGCGTTTTTATAGCCCGGATTATTTAAAACGTATCCGCGAGTTATGTGATGAATACAATATTTTGTTAATTGCCGATGAAATTGCCACAGGATTTGGCCGTACAGGTAAAATGTTTGCCTGTGAACATGCGGGAATTTCACCAGATATTTTATGTGTGGGTAAAGCTCTCACTGGCGGCTTTATGAGTTTAGCGGCCACCTTATGTAGCGACAAAGTAGCCAAGGGCATTTGTGAAGGTGAGGCTGGGGTGTTTATGCATGGCCCTACATTCATGGGTAACCCATTGGCGTGTGCAGTTGCCAATGCCAGTTTAGATGTATTAATGGAGAATAAATGGCAGCAGCAAGTCAGTGATATTCAAACTGGTTTAGAGTCAGGTTTAGCGTCTGCTCGCGAATTATCACAAGTAAAAGATGTTCGCGTACTTGGAGCCATAGGTGTGATTGAACTCCACGAGCCTGTGGACATGCCAACCGTTCAGCCTATGTTTGTAGAGGAAGGGGTATGGGTACGCCCTTTTGGTAAGTTAATTTATGTCTTGCCACCATTTGTTATCAACCAAGAAGATTTAGCTTTTTTAACAAAGGCGATGATTAATGTGGTATCAAAATTATAAATGATGAAGCATGAAGAAACGGTAAATATTGGGCTTATTAACCCCAAAGATGCACAGAACGTAGGCTCGATTTTACGAGCCATGGGTTGCTATCAGGGGGACAAAGTTTATTACACAGGTAATCGTTATGCGTATGCATTACGGCACAACACGGATACGCAAAAAGCATCAGAATTAATTGATGTTGTGAAAGTAGAAGACTTGATATCTACAGTAAAAGAGCAATTGATACCTGATACGAAAATCGTATGTGTTGAGTTAGTTGAAGGGGCTACACCGTTGCCAGAATTCAAGCACCCTGATCATGCATTTTATATTTTTGGGCCTGAGGATGGCAATATTGGCCAGAAAATTATCAATCAAGCCGATGAAGTTGTCTATGTGCCAACCATTGGCTGTATGAATTTAGCCGCGACTGCCAATGTGGTCTTATACGATCGCTTAGCGAAATCCCGTCGCTCTAAAGAGTTAATAGCACATGGTAATGAGCTGATTCGCAATAGTCGTGATGGTAATAATCATTTGAAAGTAAGATCAAAGAAAGGCGCCTAGCGCTTTTTTTAGTGCTAAAGCACTTCAATTACTCTGAATTTTATTCTTTCAATCATGTGTTTAATTAATTTGAGGTGTTTTAGTATATGAAGTGGATATTCGTTTTGGCTTGCACCTACTTATTGGTGGCATGTGGGAGTGATGACTCCAGTGACAAGGATAAGGCTGGCCAGAGTCTAAGCGCTTGTGACTTTTCAAAAACACATGTTGATTTTAGAGATGATGATTTAGCCATAGGTAAGGTCGGCGGGCAGGTAACATTTATAATGCCCGAAAACTGTCCGGCCAACTACATACAAGGACGTTGGGTGGATGCGCAGGGGAATCAAACTAATGATGAGATCATAGGCGCTAATATTACGAATCAATCATCAAGTCTGAAAGTCCTCACTGTTCCTGATTCTACCGTTCTACCCACAGATGCCTTTCTTCAGCTGACCGCATTCATAGATGAAAAATCTAAAGAAGGGGTCAATTTTTCAAGTGTTGTTCCGGTGATGGATTTAACCAGTGTGACGGGCCCGGGTGGCAATCAATATTTAAATTGGGTTTACGGAGTGGATCGGCCAGCCTTAACGGTGAAAGTTCGTTCAGAGGGATCCGATCATTATTGTCAATTTGATAATGGTCGTGTCCTAGTTCACGACGCAAATTTTGAAACGGATGCCAGTGATACAGGAAATCAAGCTGTAATTGCCGATGATCAAATGTTCCCCGCTTATGAATTTGATTGTACTGACAGTCGAGTGAATGAGCACCGAAAGGTCACCACGTATGACAATGAAGGTAGTGAAATTGTGCATACTTATTCAATGATTAACGATTCAATGTTTTATGGGTCTTTAGTGTTTGATATGTATGAAACTTTATTGGGTAAGCGTCCAATGGAAAAAATTAGAATTCGTGCACATTATGGGAGCTTAATGAGTTTCAATTTATGGGCACATTGGGATGGGGCTTATGTGAATTTAAATGATGTGATATATCGCGCATATGGTTCGGCCTCCTTGGATACCATTAGTCATGAAATTACACATGGCATCCTGCAAACCCACACGGCTTTAAAGATTGCCTCTGAGGTTTCTTATCATATGGATGGTCGAATGCTGCATGAAGCGTTTTCAGATATGGCGTCAGTTATGGCGCATTATTATCTATATGGTGAGTTAAATTGGATCTCAGGTGATGAAAACTTTTCTTCAAGGAAGCGTTTTCTAGACAAAATAGAAACTGAAAATGGTGCTATCGCCAGTTATTTTGACTATAACGATGCCACTACAAATTATTATAAGAGAATGGGTATGATGACTTACCCATTTTATCAACTCACACAAAAGTGGGGGATTGAGTCTGCTTTTTCATTATTTTTAGGTGCTGCTCAATCTTGCTGGCAACCGGATAGTGAAATTATGCATGCAGCGAACTGTGTGCATCAGACAGCAAAGATAAATGGTTACTCAGAGTCCGATGTGATTGAAGCCTTTAGAGCGGTGAAGATTCAATTAAGTGAAGAAGATACTTTAGCTCATTATGAATTTACTGCTAGCAAACTGAGAGTTCAATTCACCGATGATACTCACAGTGATCGAGTTGTTACGGATTATTTTTGGGAGTTTGGGGATGGACAAACCAGTACAGATGCATCTCCATATCATGAGTATGCAGAGGCGGGTAAATATCAACCGAAATTAAAAGTTACTGACCACACAGGCGTAATCGATACGTTTGCACGCACATTGGATATTACGGATCAATATTGTTCTCCTATCACCTCAACTCTAAAAAGACAGTTTAATACGGTTGTCATTAATGAAATAGATATACCATTTGATTTGAAACGCTATGACTATTCAGATATGCCTCCAATTGAAGTGACGGCTGGAGTGCCGTTTAGTTTAATGGTGGAAGGGCAAGTTTTGGATACTCAATCACCACAGACTCGCTGGAGTGTAAGAGTGGATTTGAATGATGACGGCGAATATAGCGAGATGGATGGTGAGTTATTACTTGAGTATGACCAGGTTGATAATGAATATGGATTAAATGACAGTATTACGATTGACAGTGAATACATTGGTCAAACAGTGTATATGAGATTAAATGGTGATACGTTCAAAGGATTCAGTGCTTGCCAAACAATTTTAGGCAGCGTTGTTGAGTTGCGCTTGAAAGTAGTGGCTCCTTAAAATTAGTATCGAGGATCCATGGTTGCTATTTGAATTTGGGTTAAAGAGTGGGTTGTTCTACCCGCAGTACTCTTTATTTCCTAATTTTTTCTATAGTTGAGATTTTTCATCCATTTTAGATTTTAAATCTAAAAAAACGATTTTTTATTTAAAGGTTTTTATTATTCTTATTTTTGAAAGCTCTTTGTATTACGATCAATATTGTAAGAAGGTTTGTTTGTCATTTTATCTTATATAATTCCTTGAAATTTATGAATCACTATTCATTCTGTGTTGTGTATCGTTAAGCGTCCTTTCTTTTAAATTTGGCTTGATCTATCTAGTTAATAATTCTCAAATTTATTTCCGATTTTGAATACTGAGTTACTGCTCACAAAAAAATATTGGAACTATATGTTCAAATGCGCACGCATTCAGTGTTGTAGTGGAAGAATGCAATGACAAATAACATATTGATTTAGGTTAGATTTATGAAATCACAGACAATTTTGAAAGCGTTTCGTTTTTCAGCGTTAGCCGGTTTAGTCATGAGTGCAAATGTAATGGCTGTCACAGGTGGTGGTCAAACCCCTGAAGAGAAACAAGCTGAGTTGCAGGCAAGTTGTGATGCTAGCTCCATGCTAAGTGTCAGTTCAAATCCTGCTGAATCTGGGCCTTGGGTTGTGGGTTCTCGCACCATTACCATTGATGGTTTAACCACAGAGGTGTTTTATCCGGCTGTTTCAGGTAGCCAATATGGTCAGCCTTTAAAATCTTGGGATGTACGTCAGTTTTTACCAGATAGTGAAGCGGCTAAATTACCAGATGAGGTTTCCTTTCGTGAATGTGAAACATGTTATGCAGATTTACCTTTAGATACGCAGCATGGCCCATACCCTGTGATTATTTATGTACATGGCACAGCCTCAACCCGCATCGCGTCGCTTGCTTTTTTTGAGCACTGGGCGAGTCGTGGTTTTGTGGTGCTATCAGCAGATAATCCTTATATCTATCAAAAAGATGCGATGGAGAGTACGGCAGGTATTTTACTGGCTGATCAAACTGGTGATACCTTAGATTTAATTGAAGAAATTCGTCGTCCTTCCTACTTCGGTCAAGCTGCATTCTTACGCGGTAATGTTGATAGCAATCGTATTGGTTTAGCAGGTCACAGCGCTGGTGGTTTTGCCATTCGTAACCTAGGCGATGAAGCCGGTGTACGTGTTCTTATGCCCATGGCCTCTGGTGGGACTAATGAAGGCTCTGACTTAATTTCAACTATGATTTTAGGTGGACTTGAAGATACCACCGCTAGCTTTAGCTTAACCACGTCTGCGTATGAAGATTCACCTGTAAAAAAACGTTTGGCAGGATTTGCCAATATGGGTCACGTTGGCTTTGTTGATGTGTGTCGCGGTGTAGAGCTAAGACAACAATATGGCTTGGAAATCCCTGATGCCATGCAGCAACTATTAGATGACGGTTGTGGTGAAGGTTATGTTGAGCCAGAAGCTGGTTGGACGATGATCAATTATTTATCGACGGCAGGTTTTGAGGAAACACTGAAGTGTGATGCAAACTCTGCCAATAAAATTAATCAATTCCAAAGTATTTTTGGAACTCAGAATGTGCTTTATCAAGAATTTTAAGTATTAATTAGCTGAGTATGAAAGGGGTGGGAAGCTGTCTCTTTTATGTGAAGTGATAAGGGCAGTCTCTGGGCTGCTCTGTTTAAAAATTTTTGGTTAAGCACTTTAGATATACAGTTTGATCCTTCGGTACATCGAAAGTGATACCAATAAAAAAAGCCTCGTATGAGGCTTTTTTTATTGGTAAA
>Ga0181592_10002470_pt1 | contig 15231 bp, 13 predicted proteins | sample 071ome_20_FD_133755 | JGI IMG/M metagenome (GOLD analysis project Ga0181592, IMG submission 133755) | Coastal salt marsh microbial communities from the Groves Creek Marsh, Skidaway Island, Georgia - 071412BT metaG (megahit assembly) | ecosystem: Environmental > Aquatic > Marine > Intertidal...
AAAAGAGGTTGAGCCCCTTGAGCTAAAACATCGTTTGCGCACATTGCTACTAAATCTATTCCTATATTGAAATACAAACCTGTCTTAATAGCTAATTGTAGTTTTGTACCAACACCGTCAGTACTTGAAATAAGTAACGGGTCTTTAAAGCCTGATTTCTTTAAATCAAATATACCTCCAAAACCTCCTATTTTGGCAGTCGTCCCATTTATAGATGTGGATTCAGTAATATCGGAAATATCAGAAACAAGCCTGTTACCTTCATCGATATTGACCCCAGATTTACTATAAGTTATTGGAGTTTTTTGTGTTTCAATAGAATTTTTTGCCATAAGGTAAATCTTATTTTAAAATTTATTAATTGAAAAACTTATTTATATTGTTCTTATAAGTTTTATAAAATCATTTATTGATATATCTATGTTATACTTACTTATCAATTAAAATATCAGGTGATTAAGTAAATGATATTAAAAAAATTAAATTTATTTTTTTTAATTTTTATTAAATTCTTCTTTTTTACAACATTGTCATTTGGTTCAAATAATGATGATTGTAGAAGTTCATCATTTTATATCAAAAATATTAGTGTTGATTTAACAAAATCATCAATTATGAAAGCTAGGTCTGAAGCTGAGACAAAAGCAAAGTTAGTTGGTTTTAAAAGGTTAATTAAAAGACTAACGATTAGAGATAAACAGATTAAAATCAATAATTCAGAAATTTCTCAATTAGTAAATTATTTGAAAATAAATAAAGAGGCAAATAGTGATAAGAGATATAAAGCTAACTTTGATATTTGTTTTAAAAGAATGTCTGTAATCAACTTCTTCCGTAATAAAAAAATAATGTATTCAGAAACATATCGTGAGACTATCGCTGTTTTACCCATTTTTAAGGGCCTTAGGGGAGTTGTTATTTGGGATAAAAATGATGTTTGGTATAAAAAATGGAAACAAGAGTTAATGCTTGATGATGGCTTAGTAAAATTAGATTTGGCTGAGGGAAATTTTTATCTTAATAGAAATCTAAATACAAAATCACTTACAAATTTTGACAAAAAACTTATTCAAAATTTAATAAAAAATGAGAAAACAAATTCTTTATTATTGGTATTTGCAGAACCAGTTTTAAAAACTGATGGGAAAACTTATCTACTAACTTATGCTAAATTTTATAATAAGGATGGAGATTTAGAAAATACAATTTACCGAAACACAACGCCCTTAAAAAAAACCTCATCTGTGTTTGATATTAAAGAGAATTTAATTAGAAAAGAAGTTATGAATATTATAGATTCAATTCAAAAAAATTGGAAAAAGGATAATTTAATAAATACTCGTATTTATGATGAAGTTGATTTAATAATTCCTATTAATTCTAATTCATCGACAATATTAATGAATGAATTATTATTTAACGATAAAGTAATTAACGTAAAGTCTACTGAGAGCTTCCTTAAGAAAGGTTTGATTAAGATTGAAAATGAGATCATTTACTATAATAAAAAAACTTTAAAAACCTTTGACGATATTTCACGAGGTCTATTTGGTTCTTCAAAAAATCTTACTTATAAAAAAAATGTTGGGATAACACAAAAAGATATAAGTATTTGGCCATTTATATTAGAGGAATTAGAAAGTTTGCCATTTGTATTAGAAGTGAATGTTATTTCTTTATCAAGCTCAGAAGGAAGAGTTAATGTTAAATTTATGGGTAATAAAAAAACATTTTTTCAAGCTGTTAGTGAAAAAAAAATAATATTTAAAAACTTAAAATCTGGTCAATATATATTAGCTAATGAATAAAGAGTGGAATTGTTAAATGTCAAATTTTCCAGATATTTTTAATAGTAAAGGGATATTGTTGTTATTAATTATAACAATATCAATTTTTTTTTCAATTTACATATTTGAAGTTTTAAAATTATTTATAATTGCTTTTATCATTGTATATATTACTAATCCTATTAAAGTATATTGTGAGAAATACATTAACAAAACTTTTTCAAGTTTATTTTCCATAATAATTTTTGTTTTACTTCTTTTATCAACTTTAATTTTAATTGTTCCTATTATTCTAGAACAAACTCAAAATTTAATTTTAATATTACCTTCTTATATAAGTGAAATTGAAAACTATGTTAGAGATATTAATACTAAGTATTTATTTAATGACAAATTAAAATCATTAGATATATCTTTTTTATTTAAACCATTATCAAATACTTTTTTAAGATCAGGTAATGAGCTAATTAACAATAGTATTCAGTTTTTTAGCAGTTTCTTTAACATAATATTGATTTTAGTCATTAGCTTTTACATGAGTATAGAGTTTGAAAAAATCAAATCTTTTTTTAATGACTTAGCAGGTAAGTCTCGTTTTAAAGACTTTAAAAAATTAACTACTGAAATAGATCACGTTTTGTCAAAATTTATAAGAGGGCAGGGGTTGATTTGTCTTTTTTTAGCTGTTTTTTATTCAACATCATTATTGTTTGTTGGTATAAAGTTTGGAATACTTTTGGGAATATTCTCAGGTATAATATCTTTTATTCCATATGTTGGAGCATTTCTAGGTGGTGGCCTCACACTCATTCTGGGCTTCTTTCAATTTGGTATGTCAATTGAAATGCTGATTTTACTATTAATATTCCTGTCTGGCCAACTATTGGAGAGCTATTATTTAACACCAAAATTTGTAGGAAATGCAATAAACCTCAATCCTATATGGATTATGTTTGCTCTATTAACGGGTGCACATTTGGCTGGGTTTGTGGGAGTATTAATATCTCTTCCAATAGCTGCTATCTTTGGTGTTTTGGTAAGGCATTATATTGTTAAACTATTTTAGTGAATTAATTTATGTCTTTTAAAATAAGAAAAATTAATAAAAATTCGTTTAATAAACAACTAATATTACCATTAACCTTTAAATCAATAAAAAATAGAGAAAATTTTATAATTTCAAGCTCAAACCAGTCAGCTATTCAGTTAATTGAAAATTCTAATTATTGGCAAAAAGAGACTAATAGTATTCCAGCAGCAATTATATATGGACCTAAAGGGTGCGGAAAAACACATTTAAGTACTATTTTCAAAGATAATAATAATTCTATTTATTTAGATGATTTGTTGTCTTTCAATTTAGATTTAATTAATAAAGAAAATAGTTTTATTATCGACAATTTTTATCCTAGTCGGGTTTATCCAGCAGAATTAGTGATGCATTTTTTAAATAGAGTTATAAACTCTGATGGTTCTGTTTTGTTCTTATCAACATTGTCTCCTCATATGATGGATTGGGGTTTAGAAGATTTAAATTCAAGGATACGTAGTCTAATATCTAGTGAAATTAAAATACCTGATGATTTGTTGTTATATTCTTTTATAGTTAAATATTCTAATGATAAAAAATTATTTTTGAGTGATAAGCATATTTTTTATATTTTGCAAAGAGTAGAACGAAGTTTTGAAAATATAATTAAAATGATAGATAAACTTGATTATTATTGTTTAGAAAAAAAAGAAAAAGTAAATTATAAAACTATTAGAGCTGTTTTTGAAAGTTTAAGCTTACGTTAAAGTTTGATTTTTTTAATTTTTTTATTTTCAATAGAAAATGCTAATTTTCCTTCTAATAATAACCTAACATAATTTCCGAAAACTTCCTTTCGCCATCCTTTAAATATTTTATGATTTTCATTCGGTTCATACAAAATATCTCTTAAATCTTCTGAGTCAGCAATTAATTTCTGTGCTAAACCACTTTTGTCTGAACAATATGTAAGTAAAAGTCTTAATAATTCTAAACAACATTTATCAATATTTTGTTTCTTATATGTATTGTTGATTTGGGGCCATTGATTAGAATTACATTTTCTACAATGTTTCAGAGTTTCTATAATCTGGTTATAATCATCGTTTGATAAATTTTTTGAGATACCTCTAATTTTTTTTAACTTATTTATTTCATAAGGTTTTAAAATTGCGATATTGACTAAAGTTTCATCTCTAATCAGTCTATTTCTAGGAATGTTTCTTTTTTTACATTCTATTTCTCTCCATGATGCAAGATCTTTTAAATAGTTGAGTGTTTCTCTATTCGCTTGTTTAATTTTAATCCTTTCCCACGCAGTTTTTGGTTCTGTAATATATAAACTCTTATTAGTGAGGTGATTTGTTTCCTTCTCTACCCAAGAATCACGTTTTAATTCTTTTATTAATTGTGAAATAAGATGATAAATTCTAATCAAATGCGTGACGTCAGAGATTGCGTAATCCAATTGATTTTTTGTTAATGGCCTTTGTAGCCAATTTGTAAATTGATTTTCCTTATTTATTGAAATATCTAAAAATTTATTTACTAATTTTTCGTAGCCAACTTGGTCTCCCAACCCACAAAACATAGCAGCAATTTGAGTGTCATATATTGATTTAGGTATTTCTCCTGTTAGATGAAGAAAAATTTCTATATCTTGTCTTGCTGAATGAAAAACTTTTAGAATAGTTTCATTAGCAAGTAAATCCCAAATAGGCTGCATTTCTATACCAGACAGTGGATCTATAGCTGCAGAAAAGTTTTCGCCAGCAATTTGGACTAAACATAAAGATGGGTAATATGTATTATCTCTAATAAACTCTGTATCAATAGCTAATACTTTTTCTTTTATACATTTATTATAGAAATCTTTTAATGTATTGTTATCAGTGATTATAGTGTTTGATTTAAACATAGTTATTTAACTTAAAACAAATTATCTATAAAACAACATTATTTAAATTTTAATAAAAGATTTAATCGAAGAGATAGAATGTATGTTTATTAAAAATATTTTTTTAGCGTTTTTATTTTCAATATATTTTTTTAGTAATACTTCAGCAGAGATTTTGTCTCATAAAGCTACATATTCACTATTAATTCAAAATATAAAAGATGGAAGTTTCCTTGAGGGTGGTCAAGGTCAAACATATTTTGAAATAAAGAAAGGATGTGAGGGTTGGAATGTCAGGGAAGATTATGTTCTCATATATGATTTACCAAATAAAAAGACATCCAACAGTTTGTCTGCTTATTCTACTTTCGAAAATTTCGCAGGGACTAAGCATAGCTTTGAACTAAATGATGATAGCCAATTTAGTGGTAAGAATGCCTATGAGGGTTATGTTGAGAAAAATAAAAGTAAAATCCAAGGGTATTTGATTAAAGACAATATAAAAAGTTTATCTTTTAATAAAGATTTATTGTTTCCTGTAGAACATTTAAGAAAAATAATTCAAAAGGCTGAATCTGGAGAAAAATTATATACACAAAAAGTTTTTTTTGGAAATGAAGACAAAGAATTTGTTAAAACAGTTTCTGCTTTTATTGGAAAAAAAAAGCAATCAACCTCACAAGATTTTAAATTTTTATCGAATAGTAAAGTTTGGCCAATGAAAATTGCTTTTTATAGTCAAAACTCTAGAAAAGGTGATCCAGATTACGAAATTAAGTTAGACCTTGATGATAATGGTATCGCTCATTATTACGAGGTTGATTACGGCGATTTTGAAATAAAGGCAACATTAAAGAGCTTTGAGAGGGTTAAAGAAGAAAAATGTAATTAAAAATTATTTTATTTTTGCTTCTTTAAATATCACGTGTTTACGAATCTTAGGATCGTATTTTTTTAATTCCAATTTTTCAGGCTTAGTTCTTGGATTTTTTTTTGTTACATAAAAAAAGCCCGTATCGGCAGTACTTAGTAGTTTAATCTGTAGTGTAGCTGGTTTAGCCATTCTGTTCTCCAATAATTATGCTTAATTTATGTATTTTTTTTTTAAAGTCAAGTTTCGTTATTTTTATTTTCTTTTATAACGTTTCCCTTTTCGTTTTCTCATTTCACCATTATAAAAGCTACTATCCAATTTTACTAATATACTTCCAGTAGATGAATCGACTTCAGTTATTTTAGCTTTTAATTTCATTCCAACATTGAAAATAAGGCCATTACTTTCACCAGTCAGTGATTGCTTCTTTTCATTATATTTATACCAGTCATATGGTAACTCTCTTACCGGCATTAATGCGTCAGCTATTCCTTCATCTATAGAGACAAATATTCCAAATTTATGAACTGAAAGGATTACGCACTCAATTATTTCATTAATGCGTTCTTGATATATTAATGCGATAAGTCGATCTATAGTTTTTCTTTCTGCAACTATTGCTTTTCTTTCAGTGCTTGAAATATGCTCGCAAATTAAATCTAAATTATTTTTTTGTTTGAGGTTTGTATCATTTTTCTTTTTGGGTTTTGTATTTATGATTTCAATAATTTGTCTATGTATCAGTAAGTCGGCATATCGTCTAATTGGTGATGTGAAGTGAACATAGTTTTTCAGAGCTAAACCAAAATGTGATTTATTTATATTGTTATATTTAGCTTGAGACTGACTTCTTAAAATTGATTGGTTTATCATTTCATAGTCAGGAGTTTCTTTAGTTTGTTCTAAAATTTTGTTCATTAATGATGGGTGTGGTATTTTGCCAATTAAGTTGTTTGCTAGGGGTTTACCTATTAAATCAATTAAGCTTTTATATTTTTCTGGGCTTGGGGGTTCATGAATACGATAAATTGATTCACTATTATATTTTTGTATTTCTTCTGCAGCGCAAACATTGGCTAGGATCATTAATTCTTCGATAATTTTATTACTTTTTAACCCATAAACTTTTTTTACCTCAGTGGGCCAATTTTTATCATCAAATAAAATTTTCTTTTCAGGTAAATCTAAATCAAGTGCCCCTCTTTGCTCCCTTAGCTTTTGAAGAATTAGATAAACTTCATATAAGGATTCGATAACTTCTATAACTTTATTATCATAATCGGTGTAAGGTGTTTTATTATTAATAATGTTTTCAACTTCACGATAAGTAAGACGTTTTTGTGAATTAATAATCGATCTAAAAAATTTATGAGATAATTTCTTTCCATCATTATTTAATATTATCTCTACTGTTAAACATAATCTATCTACATTGGGCTTTAATGAACATAGATCATTTGATAATTCCTCAGGAAGCATAGGAATAACTAGATTAGGTAAATAAACAGAATTACCTCTTTCCTTGGCCTCTTTATCTAAGTTTGAATCTAGTTTAACAAAATGAGATACATCGGCAATAGACACTAATATTCGCCACATATTATCATGAGTTTTTTCAGCAAAAACAGCATCATCAAAATCTCTAGCGTCATCTCCATCTATTGTTACAAATGGAATAGATTTTATGTCTGTTCTTTTATTAATATCAGATGCATTTACTAATTTTAGTTCGTTTTTTATGTTTTCGTTAAACTCATTTCTAATATTATTCTCTTTTATTGAAAGATAAGAAAATGTTTTAGGGTCAAAACTTGAGCCAATTACCTCTAATATTTCAGCAAATAACTTTTCTCTTTTGTTTCGTAATTTGTTTTTTTTAATTTTCTTGATTTTAATCTTGTTTAAAATTTTACCCGAAGCTATTTGGGCTCTGACTATATCACCATCTTTGATTGAATAATTGTTTGAGGGTATAGGTTCTATTTTTTCTTTATATTTTGAACCTCTTTCTAATTCTTGAAGTATAAGATTTTTTGATTTTAATTTAACTATAGCGAAAAACTGTTTTCTCTCGATATTAACTTTTTTTATTATTTTTATAAAAATCCAAACATTATTTATCTCTTTAGCTTCAACTAATAAAATGTCACCTAAATTAAAATCAATATTATTAGTATTAAACGGAATTTCTATTTGATTAGTACTATCTAAAATTTCGCCAATAGCAAAACCATCAGCATCCAAGCTTAATACTGTTATTGATAAAATTTTGGTACCTTTAGATGTTACCAAATTATTAATTTTTTATTTTTATATTTTGAAGAATTATCATTAAAACTATTTATTCTTTTTAGACTTATTAATTTTCTTAGTTGATCTTTTAGGTTTTGCTGCTTTGGCAGTTAACAATTGGATAGCCAATTCTAAATTTATTTCTTCTAAAGAAGTGTCTTTAGGTAATGTTGCCCTAATTTTATTATGCTCAACATAAGGTCCAAATCTACCAGATTTTGCAAAAACTTTACCATTCCCATCAGGGTGATCACCTAACACTTTACCTAATTTTTCACTATTTTCAGCAATCAAAACTACAGCGTGATTTAGACCTATATTGATAACTGTTTCGTCTGCCGGCAAACTTATAAAATTGATATCATATTTTAAATAAGGTCCATATCTTCCTATTCCAGCAGAAATATCTTGGTTAGTTTCAGGATGTTTTCCTATCAATCTTGGTAAAGAGAGAAAAGCTAAAGCTTTTTCTAAATTTATTTCTTTTGCACTAACGAGTTTAGGAATACTAGTTCTTTTGGGTTTCTTTTCATCACCAAGTTGCAGGTAAACGCCATAAGGTCCTTTTTTAATAAAAACATTTAATCCTGTAACTGGATCAATGCCTAAAACACCATCATTATCAGGAATGAAATTATCATTAGTATTATTTTCATCTTTATCCTGATTACTAGCAATCTGTTTTGTAAATTTACATTCAGGGTAATTTGAACAGCCTATAAAAGCACCATATTTACCTAATTCTAATCCTAAATTACCATTAGAACAAGTAGGACATTTCCTATTAGGGGCTCCGTTTTTTAGATCATCTGTAGGAAAGAATAGTTCAGCTAATTCCTTTTCTAAAGCCTCAAGTATTTTGTCTCTTTCAAGTTCAGACATTTTACTTAGATGGGGTTTAAAACCATCCCAAAATTCCTTTAATAAATTTTTATAATTAAGTTTTCCATCAGATACTTTATCTAATTGTTTTTCAAGATCTGCTGTGAAGTCATACTCAATATATTTACCAAAAAAATTATTTAAAAAAGCAGTTAGAATTCTACCTCTTTCTTGCGGTATGTGTTTTCCTTTTTCTTTTTCAACATAACTTCTATTGACTAAAACTTGTAAAATAGAGGCATATGTAGATGGTCTACCAATACCCAACTCCTCCATTTTCTTAATTAAGCTTGCGTCCGTGTATCTAGGCGGTGGTTGTGTAAAATGTTGTTCACTTTTAAGATCAATTAAATTGACACTTTCATTTTCAACAAAATTTGGTAATAATCTATCATCTTCTCTATCTCTATAAATAAAAAAGCCAGGAAAAATGACTTGAGAGCCGTTAGCTCTAAAAGTAATTGTTTGGTCTTGATTTGAAATATCTGCAGCGGTTTCATCTAGTTCAGCAGATTGCATCTGACTTGAGATAGTTCTTTTCCATATTAAATCATAAAGTTTAAGTTGTTCAGTGTCTAAATATTTAGATATACTATCAGGATCACGTGATATTGTAGTTGGTCTAATTGCCTCATGGGCTTCTTGAGCATTCGCAGCTTTAGATTTGTATATCCTTGGGTTTTGAGGAATATAATTTTTTCCATGACGGTTAGTAATTTCCTCGCGTAACTCTTCTACTGCTTGAGAACTTAGTTGAACTCCATCTGTTCTCATGTAAGTTATTAATCCTGTTGTCTCACTACCTACATTTATTCCTTCATATAATTTCTGTGCAATACGCATAGTTCTCGAAGCATTAAAACCTAATTTATTTGAGGCTTCTTGCTGAAGGGTTGAAGTGGTGAAGGGGGGTAAAGGATTTCTTTTAACTCTTTTGCTTTCAATTTTTACAATATTGAATTTTGATTTCTTAATCTTCTCTAAAGCTATATTAGCTTCTTTCTCATTTTTAATATCCATTTTTGCTAGTTTTTGAGAATTAAGAAAAGTTAACCTAGAAGAAAATTCTTCTTTTTTCATTGTAGAAAAAATAGAAGATATTGACCAATATTCTTCAATATTAAATTTTTCTATTTCAATTTCTCTCTCACAAATTAGCTTTAGGGCCACAGATTGCACTCTTCCGGCAGACTTGGAGCCAGGTAGTTTCCGCCATAAAATAGGAGAAATTGAAAAACCAATAAGGTGATCTAAGGCTCTTCTTGCTAAATATGCTTCAACAAGTTCAGAGTTTATGTCCCTTGGTGATTTCATAGCCTCTAAAACAGCATTTTTAGTAATTTCGTTGAAAACAACTCTTTCAACTGGTTTTCCTAGGGTGGTCTTTTTATTATCAAGTATTTCTTTTAAATGCCAGCTAATAGCTTCTCCTTCCCTATCTGGGTCAGTAGCTAAAATTAGTCTGTCAGCTAATTTTAACGCGCCTACTATTTCTTTAATAACCTTGTCTTTATCTTTGTTCATTTCCCAAGACATTTTAAAATTTTCATCTGGTAGAACAGCTCCATCTTTTGATGGAAGGTCTCGAATGTGGCCAACAGAAGCAATAACTTTATAATCATTACCTAAATATTTATTAATGGTCTGAGCTTTAGCAGGAGATTCAACTATTACTAATTTCATTTATGTTAGCCTTAATATATATATTTAATGACTTAATTATTTTTTAGAGCAGATAACATTACTTTTGTGAAATAACAATAGTAATATTTCTATATTTTTGGCTCAGACCCTTTTAAAAGTCTTTTAATATTGTCTTTATGTTTAATAAAGCAAACGCATGAAATTATTATAGAAGAAATCAAAAAGACATTTTCTATTGAATTTATAAACATTAGTATAGGAATTAAAATATAAACAATGAGCGCAGATAACGAACTTATTTTAAATATTTTAGTAACTAAAAGCCACATAATAAGACTTATTATTCCAATGAAAAAGTCGAAGTAAAGTATTACACCAAAACCAGTTGCCACACCTTTTCCACCGTTGAATTTTAGCCAAATTGGATAACAGTGACCAATAACGGCTGAAACACCTGCAACACATTCAAAAAAATTATTATTATTTAAATTTGATACTATTTCATAATTAGATATTACTTTAACCAAATAAATTGCTAATGCTCCTTTAACTCCATCAAGTAATAGGGTCATTAAAGCTAATTTTTTGTTACCTGTTCTTAAAACATTAGTGGCACCAATATTTCCACTTCCTATTTTTCTAATATCTCCAATACCATTGGCTCTGGTTAATATTAATCCAAATGGGATTGACCCTACTAAATATCCAAAAAAAACAAATAAGGATGAAAAGATTAAAAAATTTTGATCTAAGATCATTTTTTGATTTTTTCTTCTAAATCTTTATGGATATAAGTAGCATGGCCATTAATAAAAGTGCCTAAAACTTTCCCAGAAGTTTTTCGTCCATGAAATGGCGTAGGGCTTGTTTTCAAATTATTTTTATCAATCTTTCCAATAGCGTTTTCATCAAAAACTATAAAGGTAGCTTTTTTATTATTATCTATTTTATTTTTTTCTATATTCAAGATATTGCTTGGATTGGTTGTTAATAGAGAAACAGCTTTGTTTAAATCAATAATTTTTTTATGCACTAATTCTAATGTAAGTAAAAATAGAGTTTCAATTCCTGATGCACCTATTGATGCGGCAGAAAAAGGTTGAATTTTAGTGTCATTTGACCTTGAACGATGATCTGACGCAATAGCATCTATCGTACCATCTTGTATACCTTCTATTACCGCCAACCTATCATCTTCACATCGTAGTGGAGGAGAAAGTTTAAATGCTGTGTTATAACTAAGTAATTCAGTTTCATTGAGAGCAAAATAAGGTGGAGCAGTATCACAAGTTATTTTTACTCCTTCTTTTTTTGCTTTTCTTATTACATCAATACCATCTCTAGTTGACACGTGTGCCACATGATAATGAACACCAGTTAATTTCGCTAATCTAATATCTCGTTCAATCATTATGACTTCAGCACAAGAGGGTATACCAATTAAACCAAGCCTTGTTGAGACCTCACCTTCATTCATTTCACCCCTGATAGAAGTGGTAGATGCTTGATTTAATCCTGATAAATCTTCGTCTTCAGCATGTTGAATGATAGGGCGGTTGATCATTTGAGCGTAACTCATTACACGCCTTAAAACTAAACTATTTTTTATACTTTTGTTACCATTAGTAAAGCCTACGGCTCCCAATTCAGCCATAAGCCCTAATTCACACATTTGTAATGATTGGTCATCTTTAGTAGCAGCACCATAAACCCAAACTTTAGGAAGAGAAGGGTCTTCAGATTGTCTTTGAATATGATCTATTATAGAAGGATTGTTTAGTTTAGGCGTTTGATTAGGTAGAAGAACCATAGAAGTTATTCCATTTTCTGAAGCTACTTTTTGGGTAAGTTTTAAGTTTTCAGTTTTCCCTATGTTAACTCTCATATCTACTAATCCAGGAGCCATTGTTAGCCCATTACAGTTATAAAAAGTTATTGGATTTTTATCAGATAGGATTACTTCATCAAAATTTTTAACAATTGCATTGATTTTATTGTCTTCAATTATGACATCAAAAATATCACTGACATCGATCTCTGGATTTACGACTTTTATTGATTTAAATATTGAGTAAGCCATTTAGTTTTTCAAATTTGATGTTTTGTATAATTTAACGCTTCAATAATAGACATTCTTACTGCGACCCCCATTTCAACCTGAGTTTTAATGAGGCTTCTATTTGTATCATCTGCTAATGCTGATGCTATTTCAACACCTCTATTCATGGGGCCAGGGTGCATGATAACAGCATTTGAGTTAGCTAAAGAAAGCTTTGTTTCATCAAGACCAAAGAACTTAAAATACTCTCTTTCAGAAGGATTTTCTGTTCCAGACATTCTTTCGTTTTGTAACCGTAAAAGCATTACTACATCTGAATTTTTTATTCCTTCTTTCATGTTGTAAAAACATTTAACGCCTAATTTTTCCAGGCCAGAAGGCATCAGAGTTGGAGGGGCCACGCACCTAACTTCTGCGCCCATTATTGTCAGTAAATGTATATTGGAACGAGCTACCCTACTATTAGCTATATCTCCACATATACTTATTTTTAAACCTTCTAAATATCCTATCCTTCTTTTAATAGTTAATGCATCTAACAATGCTTGAGTTGGGTGTTCGTGTCTTCCATCTCCGGCATTAATAATGCTACAATTTAAATAATTAGCAAATAAAATTGGAGCTCCACTATGTGGGTGTCGAACAATTAAAAGATCAGGTTTCATTGCATTCAATGTGCTTGCTGTATCAAGTAGGCTTTCTCCCTTTTTTATTGAGGAGTTTATTAAAGATATATTAATAACTTCAGCACCGAGTCTTCTTGCTGCTAATTCAAACGATACCCTTGTCCTTGTAGAATTTTCAAAAAAAACATTTAAAACTACATAACCTTGAAGAAATTTTGTATCGCTATGTTTATCTAAATTTGCAAAAAAGTCTGCTCTGTCAATTAAGCTTTGTATTTCTAATTTGTCCATTCCTTCAATTGAAAGAAGATGATGGGAAGAAAGTTTAACCGGAGAAGTGGATGTGTTTTTTTGAATTTTGTTTAATAAATCATTCATTAAAAAAATATTACTACATCTTTTTTTGCAATCCGTCTAGCGCTGTTTGTAATATCCAACTTGCTGCTAAATAGTCTTTTCTAGATTTTCTTTTTTTCCTTGATAAATCCTGAGTTATCATTGGCCTTTCTACAGCCATTGTGGATAGTCTTTCATCTTGAAGCAAAACTGGCAAGTCAACAACATTCATTAAACTTATTGTAAAATCTCTAACAGAATCACACCTTGGACCAATAGTTCCATCCATATTGAGGGGCCAACCCATTACTAAACCTGTTATTTCGTATTGATTAAAAATTGATATTAGGTGATTGATGTCTGAATTTAACTTATTTCTTTTTATAGTAGAAACTGGAGATGCTATAGTCCAATCAGAATTACTAACAGCAATCCCTAAGGTCTTTGTTCCAGGATCTATACCTAAAAGTCTTTTTTTGGGCAAAATATTCAACAAAAATTCATCAGGCTTGAAGATAGGCATAATTGATGCTAACAGACTTTCATATAAATTTAAAATATATCAATGTAATGAAGGAATAAAAATGTCCAACATAAAATCAATTGTTGATATTCCAACTGTTAATAAAATAGCTAGGTTAGCTCGTCTTCAAATACCTGAAAAAAACAAACAAAATCTTACTAACGATTTAAACAATATATTAGAGTTTGTTGCGCAATTAAATGAGGTGGATACTTCTAATGTAGAACCTCTAGCATCTGTAACAGGGCATAAATTACCCTTAAGAAATGATGAGGTAACAGATGGTAATATTGAACAATTAGTTCTTAAAAATGCTCCAGAAAGTTCGAGTGGTTTTTTTGTAGTGCCAAAGGTAATTGAATAATGTCTGATTTACTTAACCTTGATCTATCTAGTGCCCAAAAGTCCCTTAAAAATAGAGAAATTTCATCAGTTGAATTGACCAAAGCTTATCTTGATGCAATTGAAAAAACTTCTTCCTTAGGTGCATATATAGATTTACAAAAAGATTATGCATTAGAAATGGCTAAAAATTCAGATAAAAAAATTAATCAGGGAGTAGCAGGACCTCTGGAAGGTATTCCTATCGGTGTTAAAGATATGTTTTGTACTAAAGACATAAAAACTACTGCATCTTCAAAAATTCTAGAAAACTTTTATCCTACATATGAGAGTACTGTCACACAGAATTTATGGAATGATGGAGCTGTAATGTTAGGTAAACTGTCATGTGATGAATTCGCAATGGGATCTAGCAATGAGACTGCTGCAAAAGGAAATGTTATAAACCCATGGTCAAAAACTATTCCAATGTCACCAGGCGGATCATCAGGAGGTTCTGCTGCAGCGGTTGCGTCAAGGTCAGCTTTAGCAGCAACAGGAACAGATACTGGTGGATCAATAAGACAACCTGCTGCGTTTTGTGGTATTACAGGTCTTAAACCAACATACGGTAGATGCTCTAGATGGGGAATTGTAGCGTTTTCTTCGTCATTGGATCAAGCTGGTCCATTAACAAGGACTGTGAGCGATGCCGCAATTATGCTCAACTCAATGGCAGGCTATGACAATAAAGATTCAACATCAGCTAATTTAGAAATGCCTGACTTAACCTCCTATCTTGATAAAAGTATCAAAGGAAAAAAAATTGGTATACCGAAAGAATATACTCAAGATGGCATTCCTAAAGACATAGTAAGCTTTTATGAAACATCAATACAATTTTTGAAGGATAGTGGTGCAGAAATAATTCCGGTATCTTTGCCCCATACAAAGTATGCT
>Ga0181592_10002477_pt1 | contig 15218 bp, 7 predicted proteins | sample 071ome_20_FD_133755 | JGI IMG/M metagenome (GOLD analysis project Ga0181592, IMG submission 133755) | Coastal salt marsh microbial communities from the Groves Creek Marsh, Skidaway Island, Georgia - 071412BT metaG (megahit assembly) | ecosystem: Environmental > Aquatic > Marine > Intertidal zone...
CCCAACAACATCATCCATTTCAGCACGAAATGTATTCATATTACCATAGAAAGCGCCAGGACCGTCATCCACCATACTTCTACCGATTGGTGAAACCGATGAACCTTCTTTTATAATTTCATTAATATCAATTGTTTGTAAGAATGACTCCATTACAGACTCAACCTTTGACATACGACCTGATACTAAATTAAAAATCTTTTGGTCAAACTTTGGGTATACTGATTTAAAAAACTTAATTCTTTTTTGTTCATCTGGCTCCGACATACCTTTGCGAACTTCAGTACCAGAAATACCACGACCTTGTGGTGGTACGATATAAACATATCCGTTATCTTTCATTGGAAGTGATGTATCACCCTTATATGGTTGGAAGAATCTTCCCTTACCCATACCCAATCTACCAGCATCTTTCTCACCAACTACCGTGACAAACGCAGTTGTGTTCTCATCAAACTTTCCAAGAATTTCTTTTGGAGCGTATGGATTCTTTACTTGGTATATTTTATTTTTTGGAATACCAAACATCGTAGTCATTATCTGAACTTTTTCCTTAAATCGGAATGGTGACTTTGGTAATTCTACTTTATCAGAGGTTCCAATGTAAACATTGTCTTTACCAAACTTTTTTACTAAATGTTGATATACTGCGTTATGGCCCGAATGGAATGGGTGAAACCTACCTACATAGGTTACCACGGTTTTCTTAACATCTTCAGTTAAGATTGATTCGGTTATCCATTCGTTTATTAGTTTTCCCATAATAATAAGTATCCTTAAATTTTATGTTAGAATGATGGTCGTGTCGTGTTGGCATCCGACTTAACGCTTGAGAAGTCACCACCAAATTCACGAGTTGCAATTATTGATACATTCTTTACCTTTGCGTATGTACCTGTTGCAGTACCAGAAATGGGTTGATTTTTTATTTTTAATCTTAATTCACAAAATCTACCTTCCAATTCGGTAGGTATAGTTCGAATATAATTTGTATCTTCAGGACTTAAAGTAAGACTTGATGTAGTGTTTGCACTTGCTACAAAACTATAATTTACCAACATTTGTTCGGAATCAAAGTCCTCATATTTTCCAGAACCCGTTTGAAATCCTGCAATATAAAATCTTAATTGACTTGAATTGATTGCTCCCACGGCCACACTCTGTGCATTGAAAGATATCCCAAGTCTTGTTTCATATGGTAATAGTGTAATTGGCCAACTCGCCACTTGAGTATATGATGCACCCGTACTTGTGTTTTGTATTATGTATTCAGTCCCATCTGATACGAGTTGTCTACCATTATTACGAGCATCCACTATACCCTGTTCGGTATCAAAGAGGGTATAATTTGTACTTGATATTCGTTGTCTAATTAATACTGATGACCCTGTTATTTCACCATTTGATTTGAACGCCAACGGAGTTCCAAGGCCAGATATCGTTGCAGATGAACTTATAGCGGTTGGAGTTATAACAAAACCACCAATAATTGCTTCATCATCTTTTGGGTTGAGGTGGAAGAATGATGAACTGATTTCAATGTTACCATTAGAACCACTAATAAATTGTGTATCTTCCGTTCCAATAAAAAATTCATCTGTAATAACTTTTAATTGTCCACCATCATGGGTTGTAAAATAAAAACTTGAAGAACCACCTTGTGATACCATTTCCATACCAACACCAGGATATTGGTCGACTCCAAGACTTAAATCACCACTACCACTCCAAATCATAAATCCACCAGGACCCGTACCATTTGATGCGGCAGTCATTCCATCATATCCAACTGATTTTAAATAACCACTTGAGTGTCCCGCCATCTCAATACCAGTACCAACCGTATTACCAATGTGGAAAGACCCTGTGATTAATGATTGGTCACCTGCGATATATGCATTCCCACCCGTAAATACTAACCCACTTGTAACCAACTCAGTAGTAGACACACTACCCAATTCATTTACAAATTGTACACGAAGTGTTTTGGGGTCATTTAATTGTTCAGTTGGAATTGGAACTTTGTATGATATTGAAGAGGTGTTTTCTACTTTAGTTTCACCAATTACTGAATAATCCGAGTTTGATAATCCATCGGATTTAATTGAGGTTCTTACTGAATATACCCTACCACTAATTGGGTTTACATTTGTTAGTGTAAGGTTTGCAAATGAGATTTGATTTTGTGTTGAAGAATCTGAACCCGTTGAGTAGTATTCGGTTCTTATTTCAAAAGTTCCATCTGAGTATTCGTATGTATGATACGAACCCTCACTTCTATTATCACTTGCGGTTATTTCAGGAGATATTCTCATTAGGGTTGAAGATAAAACTTCAACGACACTTGCAGTAAAGTTTGTTGGTTGTGATTGACCACCACCCAATCTTGGAAATAGTGTAACCGAATCAATTGTTCCGAATACTCTACCACCCACCATCTCTTGATTGAAATTAGAATTTGCATCGTATTCTAAAGTTATCGTGTCGCCATATACTGATTTTTTGTAGTAGACTTCAGAGAGGTCATTTACTTTTGTAAGTGTATTATTACTTACATTTTTATTAGTAAATGTTTCAACACTTGAACTTATAGAAACACTTGGTAATGTTTTAAATACAATATTAGATGTCGATTGTTTAGACTTTATTACATCAAGTGAATAAGTCCATCTTAAAGTTTCATTTGAGATTGTAGTACCTACTATTGTTATAGTAGCAGGACCATCTGGTGTATTGTAATTTTTATTTGATGGTAGATTGTATACCCAAATGGATATTAATCGTGAATTGTCAGAATCTTTATAATTTGGAACCTCATGATAAATTGGATTACCGGCACGGTCCAATACTTCAATACGAACTTCCCCCTTTATTTGGATTATACCACGGGGTTTTATTCTAAAAGAGTTCTTACCCTCTCCCAAAAATTGAGGTAGTTCGTTGATACCAAAAATATCTCTACCCCTATTAAAGGGTATATCAATTGCAGGAGATATTTTATTGAGGTATTGTTTAGACCTTTTTTTTAATTCTAACGCCATTAATGGACTCCATCACTTTCTTATAAATATGATACTTTTGAGAACCCTCTGACTTTGTTAATATCTATGATTTGGTCCACCATATCCCGCGTCTTGTCAATATGAGATATTGTAATGATAAAGTCAAATTGTGTCTTTAAGTAATCAAATAATAAATATAAAGAATTAAAGTTATCCGTGTCTAATGAACCAAACCCCTCATCAATTGCAATAAAGTTTGGTCGTGGTAAATTGGATACATTAATCAAAGCAGTTCGGATTGCGATTGATGAGATGAACTTCTCCATACCACTTGTTAACTCCAACGGCCAGTATTCTTCATCCCCATATGCAATATATGAATTAATGTTCTTACCATCCGTATTTAATAAGATTTGAAAATCCACAATTGGTTGAAGAATGTTATTAATTTCAATCTCCAATTTTGGAAGAACATCCGAAATAAGGTTGTATGGGATACCATCTCGTTTTACACATTTTAGATAATATTCGTACCCATCAAATCGAATCTCCATGTCACGGAGTTTGTCAAGTGATAGGTGTACATTCTCAATTGTCTTTTCGGCAACTTTAATATCCGAGTTGATAGTCATAATCTCATCGGTAACTTCTCGTATATCATCTTCTATCTCAGTTCGTGTGAGTTTAAAAGATTTTATCTTTTGTTGTACTTCAACATTATGCTTTACGGCCTGTTCTTGGTCTTTTGCTTTTTGAATGTCGCGTTCAAGTTCCTTAATTTCCAAGTCATAGTCTTTTACCAATGAAATGCAATAATCGTATGCTTTACTTGCTCGTAACCACTCTTTATCTAAGGATGCATAATCATCTGAAAGACTCTCCCATTCTTTAATTTCTTTGGTAACATCTGATTTATTTCGTTTATCCATAACCTCAAGTCGTTTAGAAACAAGATTAGCATATTTGTCACCATATTGGGTTAATTCATCTTCAAGAGTTTGTGCTTGTTTTGCAAATGGAGTATTTTTATTTTTTATACAATGTTCACACGAATCATCAAAAGAGAGAGAACCAATTCCATCCAAGTGTTTTTTTGCATGGACCATTTGAGATTCTAACTTGTCTATCTCAAGACCAATTTCTTTAAATTTTTGGTCAGATGATTTGTAGACCTCATTCTTTGCTTTTAACTCCTCTATATCAATCTTTTGAAGTTTTGATTCGATATCTTTTTGGTCCGTTTCAATCTTTTTAACCTCAGTAAGATTTATTTTACATTCCGTGTTTTGTATGTCTCTTTGTTTGAGTACACTTTCAAGTTGTGTTTGTAAAGTTTCAATATCTTCAATATCATCAACAGGTTTTAAACGATTCATTTCAAACTCTATCTTGATATTTGTATTTTCTTTTTTTGTCTCCAACTCAACTTTTCTATCTTGTAAAGTCGTTAACGAACCTGTAATGGATGTTAATTCGTCTTCCGCATCTGCGAGTTGTGTTGGTAGGTCTTGATTCTTATAGTCCTTTAAAAGAGCTGATAGTTCTTTAATCTCTTCACTTGCAATTTGGTAGAGATTCTCGAAGACATCCATATCCAAGAATTGTGCGAGGAGTTCTTTTCGTTCCTTTTGAGATTTCTCGATAAACCCACTATTGTTCGATTGGGTTGACATTGCGGTAAGGATGAAGTCATCATAAGTTCCAACATATTCTCTAATGATTGCGTTAGTTTCTCTTCGTTGTTCACCATTCAACGATTCTACTTGGCCATCTACCATACGATAGAAGTTTGTATCAACCTTAACAGTTCCTCTCTTAGGGGACTTCTTAGCCGTTCTCTCTATAATGTAGTCTACTCCATTCAGCTCAAATGTAAACTTACAATCGAACGACATCTTCGAGTAGTTCATTACATCCTCAGCCTTTGAGGTTCTTGAACATTTATCAAAAATACAAAATGATAACGCATCCCATAGAGTAGATTTACCACTTGCGTTTGGTGCAAAGATTCCATAAGCACCTTTCATCTGACTAAAGTCTATAACATTGTTAGGACCATACGAGAACATATTTGAGAATTCAAATGTCTTTGGTATCCAAGTGGAGTTGACAATTGTTCGTGTCGTTCCAAGTTTTGAATTGATATCATTGTTAATACCTTTAACAACTTCAAGTTGGTCTTCGGTGAGATGTTCGGTGTCATTTAAGAATTCCTCAATCAGTTTGTTTTGGAAAGCAGTATCACGAACATTCTGAAGAATAATCTTTTCGTGTTCACCACCATCTTTACGAGTGATAACTTTTTGTACGGTTAATTCTTGTACCTTACGACCCTTCTTTAGTTCAGCAAGAATCTTGTTAAGGTCAGATGCCTTTGTGTCTTTTACACGAACTCGCATTCGTGGTTTTTGTGGGATTGGCATATTAGATACAATCTTACCATCTTCAATATCTACCGTAACATACCCATAATCATTAGGAATGGTTACAAATTTATTTTTAAATGTTTTTACATCCCACACTAAGATTCCATGGTCAGGATACTTGGCTTCACCATGATTCTGAACAATTAAGGAGCCAGGATATTTAATGTTTTCTTTTCCCTGAACCGGATTATTTGGTTTGTGAATATCACCCAAAAGGACCATATCATATCCATCAAAGTTTTCAACATTAATATTTTTGTTCTCTATTGCAAATCCATGTTCGGTTTCAATTTTGTCAACTGGACCATGAAACAATGCAACCTTGATATCACCACTAATTGTATTAGCAGGAATAAATCCAGGAGATGAATCCCAAACCGACTGATGTACAAATGTGATATTACCAATTTTTAATGCACCTGAATCTTTAAAATAAATCAACCTTGATAGTTTCAAAGCATTTACCACAGGACTCAATGCATCTAATCGAGATGGGTTATTTAAATTGGCATCGTGGTTACCAGGAATTACAATTGTTGGAAGTAAGTCTGATAGTCGAGTGAAAAACTCTTGGGTCAAATCTACTACTTCAGGTGACATATCAGTTTTTGCATGAACAATATCACCTGCAATTACTATGATGTCATTTTCCTCCATTGTGGACAAAATATATCCATAAAGTTGGGAAAACACATCACGATACTCAGAGTGTCTTTTTAGGTTTCTTATGTGGACATCAGCTATATGATAGATTTTTCCAATCTCTTCGATGCCAATGTCAACCTTCTTCACTTTCTTCATAATCTGAATAGTTGATACTCCATCAACTTGCGTAGGTCAAGTGGAGGTGTATCATATATTTTTTTATTTATCTTATCATATCCCATTTCAGAGGGGTCATCGTCACCCAAATCTACAAGATGTGTTTGTATACCATACGACATAAACTTCTTCGCAAGCCCTAATGCATTAGATAGAGCATCCGAATCTAAACAAATATACAACTTTTTTACCGAATTTCCAATTATTTTCTTTTCTAATTCAGATTGAATACTTTTACCAAAGAGTGGTATAGCATTTCTCCTAACCGCGATGGCGTCAAAAGCACCCTCACAAAGAACCAATGGAGTGTCCCAATTGATGAGGAGTTCAAATCCAACAATGTCCTTAGATACCTTTGGATTTTTATGTTTGTATTGTGTTTGGTAGAATGACCTACCCACAAAGAAATTCAACTTACCTCGTTCATCATACGATGGTATAATGATTTTGTCACGATACTCACCATCTTCACAATATCCAATATTATACTTTACAATGTCTTCTGGTCTAAGACCTCTGCTCAATAAATAATTGAGTGCGTGTTTTCTCTTGTAAGAGTTGGATTGTTGGTAAAGGGGTTTGAATTCTTTTGGAAGTTCAACTTGCTCTACAACTTCCGTAGTATCGTACTCACTTGAGTATCGATTGACCTTACTGAATATAGAATTGTATTCATCCCAAGTTTGTTTAGATACACGAAGTTTCTTGAATAGACCTTTAATGGTTCTACCCTTCTCATCCGAAATCCAACAATGCCATGGGTTGTTTCCTTTAGAATTAATTCGTATATTAATCTCTAACTTTGGTTTGTAGTGGTCAACGAATGGAGAATAGAACGCATAATTGTCCCCACTTGTTTTCTTGGATTTACCAAGAACGGACTCTAATAATTCAAGTAGTCTATCTTCCATAACTACTAATATACGAAATTATTTTGAGAAATCAAAAAAATCTTGTTTAGGTTTTTCATCCAACCATTCTTGGGGGATTTCTTTCTTGGCCCATTTGAATCCATTCTTATCACACCATTGTGCGTATGTAGTCTTTGAACCTTTGTAGATTTTACCATTAGGTGACTGAAGAACAAACCTCAAATCCATTTCAGGATGTTGTTCTTTAATCAACAAATGTTTTTTTCTATCTTCCGGCAAAAACCAACCTTTGGATTCAATATAGATTCCATTTGGTAATTTAAAATCAGGTTTGTAAGTGTGATGAGTTGCAGGGACAACATATGGAATTTCGTGTTGTTCGTATTCCCCATCGATGCCTTGGATTCGTAATTGTTCGTTGATTTTTGTTTCAAGGCCGGACTTGTGTCCTTTTGATTTTTGGATGTGACTCCAATTTCCTTTTGCCATATTAATCTATATCAAATTTCACATTGATGGTTACATCCACATCATTTCTCTTTTTAAGAGGTGAACCTAATTTAGCAATTGCGAGTAACTCACCAAAGTCGTTATATAACCCAACTTGAGTGACATATGGTCTAAATGCAGACCCCGTAACCATCGGTTTTAATCTTTCTTCGTTGAGGTCTTCGTTAATTCTTAACGATGGGTTGGTAGATATATTGTATTCATTTCTACCAATCTCACATAAGATTGAAATTTCCTCTACTTCTTTACTTGCTCTAAAGTCAGTTTGGAATCCTCTATTAGAAGAGTAGTCCCAATTACCATTACCCAAGAATGTATTGTGATACTTTGGTCGTGGGTCTGATACTACTATCATACCTTGTTTGTAATAAACATAACCCACATCACGAGTTTGATATGCAGACCCAGAAGTGTAGTGGTTGTTAGATAGATTAAAGATATCAGTATTAGATAGAGTTCCTTTGTACATTCTAATCTCATCAAAAGAACCAGTTGTACCAGTCACACCTAATTTGTTTGATGCGATTAAGAAGTCATAGTAGTTGTTGATATTGGCCTTGAAGGTTACGTTATCGTTTGCAACTGAAGTTCCATCCACAAACAAATCATAACGACTACCACTCTTTCTAATTGCGTAGTGGTGCCAGTTATTATCACTATATGCGGTTGATGATGTTAAATGTAATGTTGTCAAACCATCACTTGCTTTCCAATAAACCTTACCATTTGTATATGCGGATGTGTGGTTGTATACACCCATATCGACAGGATAGATTGGAGTTCTTTTGATTCTACGAGAGTCGGTCAAAGTAGTGTACTCATACTGATTCTTGTTGATGAATGTATTGTACCCATCGGTTGTGTATGATTGTGACTTTGGAAGTTTAACCCACATTGACATTGCCCAATCATCAGTCTTATTTATGTTCTTAAATTGTTCATTGTTATAAACAACTAAAGATGAAGACGCAAATGAATTAACACCATAACCACTTGCACTTACAAATCCACTTGTGTCAATTCCGTGTTTGATTGTAAGACCACTTGGTATGATTGTGTTTTGGAATGTAGAATCATCGGTAGATTTTCTAAATCTCTTATTGTATGTTCCATCTTGGAAACCAAGATAGAATATGTTTTGTTTATTTACAATATACGAAGATGATATTGCCGTGTCACGGAGTACACCAATTCCATATTCAAGTTCGGTATCAGTTAATCTAAAGTAAGAATCATCCATAGATGAGTTATCTATGATTGTTACTGACCCTGGTTTAATTCCATTACCAAATTTGTTTTGTGGAATTGAGAATACCGATGCAGTTGGATGTAATAATCTATGTTCGTATTTGTACATAGATGAGTTTACACTTCTCCAAATAATCTTTTGAGGAATTACATTTAGTTCAGTAGTAGCACCACCCAAGCCTCGTTGAAGGGAAGAGTCGAACACATTCTCACCATTAATTGACTTTGATACTTCGGTTAATAATCCATTTGGAGAGATACCTTTTAGAATAGATATTTCGAACGAAGATGAATAGTTAACATCAGTTACTTCATATCGTTTATAAGCTTTGAATGGTCTTCGTTGTATACCACCCTGAAATATCTTTTTGAATGCATCTGCCATTTGGGTTCATTTTTAGAAATCTAATTTAACCTTAATCAATACTTCGTTTGAGAACGATTTCAAGATTGGTTTAGACAATTTAGCCACAGCCAACAATTCGTTATCGTTGTTATACAAACCAACTGCGGTAATATATGTCTTTGGATTTCCAACAAAAGTGGCCTGTTTCATTTGACCATTTGAACCTGTAACATATGATGGGTTGTTTGAGAAATTGTACTCACCATTTTTAGCTCTAACAAAGAAGAATGTAGATTTAACAGCCTCTTCGTTTCTGGCTTGGAATCCATCAGATGAGTTTGCTGCAGCAGCACCACTCATCGCCAAATACAATCTTCTATGGTTATGTCTATCTTCACCACCGGCTAAAGATGGAACTACTGAACTTGCACTTCTTTCAGTATTGAATGACGCAGATGCATCAAGTGCAGTTGCCGACATTACCAAGATACCTTGTTGTGGGAATACCGAACCATATACAACATCAGTTGAATATACACCATTCAACAAAGAACCAGATACGATATTGTATGAAGTTGCAGTTGAATCACCAGTTTGGTTTACATCACCACTATCATCAATCAAACGAAGTGTTTCACCAGCAGAACCTGAAAGTACCAACTCCCAGTTTCCTGGGTCAAGTTTATCTTTTAATCTTGCTCTATTAAGTGTGATTGCGTACACATCACGAGATGTTACACCATTGAATGTAAACACTCTCTGATTTGATGGAAGAAGAACTTGTTGTAATTGTGAATAGATTGCGTTTGAAGGCGAGTCTTCGTTTTGTCCATAAGAACCACTACCATCGGTGTGACCATATGCAACAGAGAATTGTGCATAGTTTGTAGAAACCGTTGGGTCACCATTATAGATTTCGTAGTAGTATTGTTTTTGTGTAGAAGACTGATATGATGATGACCAGAACGATGTCAATTCAGATGCGTTGTTTGACCACAAACCACGAGTTACACGTTCGGTACTACCCTCTACAACATCTTCAATAGTAAAAGCAGTATATACTTTACCACTACCATAATCGTATGCACCAGCAGGAACAACTGGGGTTGCGTCATTTGCAATATCAGCGGCTTGTAGTTGAGCTACACTTGTAGGAGATGCAACAGGCACCCCAGCATTCAACGACCCTAAAATTGAGCCGGCAGATGCGTTACCTGAACCTGGAGTGTTTCCGTTACCGAAAGTACCACCCCCACCACCACTTGGGCTGCCTCCGGTTCCACCACCGAATGGATTAAAAATTGGAGCTACTGGCATAATCTATTCCTTTAATTTATAATGCTACCGTCACAACGGATGCAACAGTATCAGTTAAGTAATTTACAGTAACATCAACTTCAGTTCTACCACCTGTTTCGTTACCGATAATAATAATTCTTGTAGTCAAATTAGCACGAGATGGTAATGTCTTTGTAGTAAATGTAAATTGACTCTTACCAACAACAGCTTGAGATTGACCGGCTGCATAAGAAGAAACATTTATAATAGGACTAACATTACCAGGAACACCAGGATTGCCTGTAAGGGAACCTGCGTCTGAATTTAATAGAATTGCAGTGTATCCTAAAGTGCCGTTACCACCATTTCTTGTCTGAACATTAATAGTGGCTGATTGACCACTTTCGTTCAAATTCAAAGAAGTTACAGACGCCTGAATGTAAGGTAGTCTTGTAGTGTTCTTTGGAAGTGTTAATAGTTTGTATTTCATCGAATAGTTTTCATCGGTGATTGCTTCCAATACCGGCATATTCTCGATGATGATACCATAGTAGTCAGTACCAAGTGGGTGTGCTGAATTCCACAACTCGTAATCAACCTCATCATCTGCCAATGCAAATTGGGTGATTTGGAATTTATCACGACCTTGTGCTAATAACTCTCTACCCTTCTTGGTAAGAATTGCGTCTACTGTTACTGATGAATTATCTAAAAATCCCATAGTGCTTTCCTATTGTTTGTGTATATAAATATGGTTTTTTAATAAATTAAGTTGCTGTAATTATTCTTACTTCTAAATCTTCCGTTCCTTTGCCAAATGTAAATTGATAACTAATGTTAAATACATCCGGCGATGTGTACACAATTTGCCCATTTGATTTCTTCACAAGGAACACATTTCTAATAATAAGTGGAGTTTGGAGATTACTCAATGAAGTACCCAATGGATTATATATTGAACTAACGGTTATTGTGTTACTATTGTATGATAACAATCCAGTTACACTATCAGTTCCATTTATATTCATTATATATGTTGAATTTGGAATAGTTTGAAGTATATTCCAATTGTATGTTCCCGTAGAAAGAGATTCATAAAAGTATGAATTTCCAAAATACACACCACCCTTGTATAATACATTTGGAGGTAGGATATCAGAACCTCGTGGTGGTAAGATAGAAGTTACCTTTGGTCTACCTTGACCCTTAATAAAGATAGATGGTTCTCTTAATTTAGCTTCCAATGCTACACTTGATATAGGTCTACGTTTCTTTTTCTCACTAATGTCAACCGAAACAAGTTGTCCTATATCCATAACTTTTGGTCGCTTACCACCAACCGGTTTTTCAACACCAACCGTTAAATCACCACCACCCGGCGTGTCTTTTGTTGAGAATACAAGTTTGTTTGAATCAACGCGTGTAACTTCAATAACAGGACCACCATCTGGTGTATCTGGAGAATCGGTTGTGATTGAGTCTGAACTGATTCTACACCCATTGTATTTAAGATTTTCCCAAGATAATCCTTGGTAGTCAGAACCCCGTGATGGGATATATGATGCTGAACTTGGTAGGTTTTTACTTGCAGATATATCCGAACTAAAGAATAGTGTGGTAATTTGTCCACCAGTTTGCGAAGGTCGTGCGAGTGTAATGACGCTACCGGTTGGTGAGTATTCCCAATATCCATTTGTAGTATCAAAGTAGTCACCAGAAGAACTTAACTTTGGAATAATATATTTGTATGTTGATGGTGAATAATCATACAAGTCAATGATACCATCGAACAAATAGTTTTTACGATATGACCCCGATGTTAATCCGTAATCGTGTTTAGTTGCGGTAATGGTCAGCGTACTCATCCGAATAGTACCATCCCAAAAATGTTTAGTGTATGATACATTAGATGGTCTACGGAATTTATTTCGTTCCAACGCAGATGGTTCAATCAAAATACCACGATGCCAATCAACACGAGCAGGAAGAACTTGCCTAATTTGTTCGAAGATTGACATATCATATCTTGACAACATTGATAAGATTAAGTTTATTGCAGTACGACCTGTATATTTTTGGAAGTAGTTTTTCAACTTGAATTTCAACAATGGATAATCCTCATTGTATCTCTTATCAGGGTCACCTACCCAATCATCTGCTTCAAAGTAACCTTCAGAATTGTAGATATCATTGTTAACAGTATCGGTAGTTGAGAAATATGTACCCAATAGATTTGAATCGTTTGGAGCGTAATCGTACTCACTAACTTCAACATTCTTGTTAGGATTTAATGTACCATTCAATGAAGCAGACTCAATACGAATCTTATTGTTCATCAAGTTCAAAGCACCAACCGATGGGATGGTTTGCCACATAGTATCTACCTCACCCACCAAATCACCTTGTGCCATATTGGTTATAGATGCTGATAGTGTTAATCCAGTTTCAGTTGTTGTAATCTCCTGATTTGGATGTATAGACCTAATGAAACTTGATGTTGCAGAAAACGAACTATCTGGGAAAATTCTAAATGGTAGTTTGTCAAATGCGGTTTCCAAATTTAAATCGGTTGTATTGTCATCAATGAAATATGCTTCACGATTCTTTGCGTGTTCTTGAACAATTTCATTTGACATTATATCACGATAGTATCTAATCTCTTGAATACTTGCGGTTTTGTAATCGTAGATATTCAAAGATGTACTTGGACCAGGAACTTGTAATGTAGCTGTACCATCAGACCAAACTGAATTATATGTGGCGTTTTCACTACCAGTAATCAATCGTGTAGCAAAGATTTCACCAAAGTCATCTACCATTCCCATTTGTAGACTATTACTACTACCAGATGTCATCGCAAAGACGCCATCTCTTCTAAACTTATATGAAAAGTATGATGATGACATAAACGTAGCACCATTAATAGCACTACGAACTCGTGCGGTTTCGTATGTAGTATTATAGTCCCAAAAGTAATCAATATAATTTGAACCATCATTCAATCTAAAGATGTGGTAGTTTGCTTTTGGCATTTTACCAATAACCTCAATTGTTGATGGTCTATCTGAATTGATGTCATCCCACGGAGTTTCGATGTAACGAGATGGAGATGCTTGTAATTTGTAAACAAATCTATCGTGTTCAAATACATTCTTACGAGTTGAAATTGCAGGACCACCCCACTCACGAATTTGCAAGAAGGCCTGTGGGATACCATATGCGGCCAACAATGCTTTGATTGACCTTGCAGTTCCTTTTGTCTTATACAAGTATGGGATGTGGTTTACAATTCTTCTCCAAACCTCTTTTGTGATAAAGTCACGAGATTTAGATTGTAATAATCCGGTTTGTGCAAGTGAACCACTTGTGTCAGTACCCAACACATAATTCCAAAGATTCGAATCCGAATATCCATTTGATAATTTCCAACCAAATGTTTTTGCTACATCATTTAATAATTCAGATGACATACCATCTTCAGGATGTTCCTCACGTTGATTGATACTTGTGAGTGCTTTTATATATGTCCATTGGATATCAAAGTGTTGGCCAATCATATCCACAAATGTAATGTACTCTGAATTCTTATCATCATCTCTCAAGTGGATTGGAATCATCTTATTGAGAGTTGCCTGATTTTGTGAGTCATACAACGAAGCAGATGCATATACACCATCATACCAAGTTTGTGCTTGTGATGAAGTGTATGGATACAATATATGTGGGAATGTAGCCGACTTTGGATATGGTTCAATTGTATATGCCGATGAAGACCAATGTGTATAGTTTGTAGAGTTGATATCGTAATACATCCACTTTTCAAAATCATCAAACCCACCAACTACTCTATCTCTACGAACGATTGATTGTGAAATGTTTGTAAGTGCTTCAGAACCACTAATAGATTGAAGTGTTTCAATTCTATTGTTATAGGTTTCTATTTGTCTTACTTTGTAAACGAAGTTATCAACACGTTCAGTTGCTGATGAGAACTGAACATAGTTTGAGAAGTCGGAATAATCTATATTAAGTTTAAGATTACCTAATGAACTACTAAAGTAGTGTGCAATGATTTGTTGAGATGTTTGTGAATTCGTGTCCAACAAACTATCCCAAGTTTTAAATTCAGTCCCCTCACCACCACGAACTACATCCAATTCCACATTAAAGTTTGGTTGTGAGAACGTAGTATAATTCTTTACAGGAATTGCAGGGAATGCAATAACCTTTTCAATAAATGAATTTGTAATACGACCATATATTGATGTTGGAGCATTAGGTAAAATATCATCACCCAACTCATCGTACAGCTTAACAATAACCTCATCATAAGATGTTATCGTATCATCATAGTAATCGTATGTAATTGCAAGATTTTGATTTACAAGATTAACTCTTTTGTTTGAATCAAATTCGTTTATAAAGTTAGAACCCAATTCACCCAATCCCTCGCGATATACCACAGTATTTGTTGAGTTCAATGATGTTCCAGTTGGAACTCTATAAATTGGTGGTTGTAATGGGTTACCCCATTCAGTACCACCCACCAATCTTAATTTACCATCACCAACTTCTTGTAATTGAAAATAACGAGTTCGAGTTGTAAGTTGGCCGACTAACGATGTTGTTTGTCCTATGGCTGGATTATAAACCTCAACCCATTCAGTCCATTCACCAATCTTTAATGCGTTTGGACTTAAAGGTAATAATACAG
>Ga0181592_10002480_pt1 | contig 15210 bp, 19 predicted proteins | sample 071ome_20_FD_133755 | JGI IMG/M metagenome (GOLD analysis project Ga0181592, IMG submission 133755) | Coastal salt marsh microbial communities from the Groves Creek Marsh, Skidaway Island, Georgia - 071412BT metaG (megahit assembly) | ecosystem: Environmental > Aquatic > Marine > Intertidal...
GTTCCTTCAGTCGTTTGCGTCCTTGCTATCAAAACAATGAGGATCTGTATGATTCATCCAGTGGATGAGAAGATCAGATTTCTCAAAGGGAGTGAAAAGAGTTGTCTCTTCCAATCCTTGCTTTAACCATTCATAGTCTTCACACCTAAGATGCATCTCAGGGGGGACGTGACTAAAAAAGATGAGTGCTAATGATAACATAGGATGAACGCTCCGTTCCGCGACTTACTTGCGTCCTAGACTAACATCTGGTTACACTCTCCCTCTACCTTTGTTCGAAGATAAGCAATTAAGTTCATCTTCGTTCTGTGGTCGAAATGAGGATCAGACATGATCTCAAGTCTTTGGGTAGTAAACGCTTCACAGGTCATATGCCACCCGTAGGGTGACGGATCATGAGAGGCAAGCGTAAGTGCCAACAGTATGTTAACCATTGGATGAACGTAGGTCCATTATAGACCTTATATTCTATATAGTCAAGCAGAAGTGTAACATGTGTTACAGTTTTTATAAAATCTTTACAGATCAAAAAAATTGCCGGGAAATTTACCCGACAATTTTGAAATCACTTCCTCTTTTTGGTTTCGGGTGTTTTGTATCCCCACAGTTTAGGACTGATATTTCCATAACCAAACTCTATTTTTTTAATTCCATTTCGAAACTTATCCCAATACATATCAAAAATTTTTGATACCTTAGATCCTCTCGTCAAATCATATCGAATCTGACCATCAACTTCATAAGTTACAATTCTGGCATCATTTGGTGCGTCTTTTGTACAAACTTGTTCAAAAGATCCATTCTCTACAAGAATTTCACATCCATATTTTTGTCTGGATGATTCTTTTTCCGATAGTGTCCATGATTCCATATTAGTTTCTTGTGTTGTTGTTTCTTTCTCAGAAACTGCTACATAATCACTCATAGTGTAAATCCATCACGCCATGTAATTTCTGGATATGCCTGAGCAATGTGTTTTTTATCAATCTTATATTTTGTATCAAGTTTTTTATCTTTACACAAAATTAAAATTTCTGCCTCAAGTGGATGTAATCCTTGAAGTAAATTAATAAACATAGATTCTCTCTTCAATGAAGATAAAGAATCATTTCCACCTCGAATAAAATTATAAAATATACGATATTCTCTACGAATCGTAGTTCTTCCTTGGTCTTGAGATCCTAAAGACTTTGTACCAATTTCCTCCATCTTACTGACGGCGTCACTGATTTTATCTCCTAAAGTTCCACTATAAGAAGTTTGCTCACCAGTACCAGCATAAGGAACATCTCCTGGAGGTAGAGCAGATGATAACGCAGTATCATAGTTCCATACAAAAATTGAAACTAAAGAATCATGCTTATACTTCTTAAGAACTTCTACTTTCTTTGCAATAGTTCTTTGCTTTGATACCAATTCCAGAACTTCAAAGGCAAAAGGATTTGCAGACAGTTCTGGAATTGGTGTAGAAGAAAGTTTTTTAGTCGTCGTCTTCTTCGATTTGGTTGTCGTCATAATAGTTCTCAAAATTAAATGCAATGACCTCATCAGGAATCAGGTTACCCTGATTATCAAACATTTCGGGATGAGGTCTTGGTACTTCCCGATAGTTCATCATATATTCTCTAGCAGTCCAACCTCCTATCAATCCCACGATTAAAAATAATACGGTTAAGAATGAACCGAAAACTAGACTAATTGCTAACATTTTTTTTACCTCGGGGTACTCTTTTCTTCTTTTCTGTTTTAAAGGAAAATTCGAAATAGATGGTTACTTCCCGATTCAGAAAGCAAACCAACTTCTCAAAAATAATATGGAATGGTTGTGTCTGCTTTCTTTTACCTCCATTAAGCATAAGTTCAATTCCCCTGTTAACACCAGGAGACTTATGTTTATTTAGTGACAATTCAGAGGATTTTTTGTTCTCTGAGGAATCCGAGTGTGTCAATACATCCTCCTAAATTTTTACCGTCACAAACGACCTGTGGAAATGTAGATCCTTCACCAAACGTATTATAAAATTCTTGTCTGGTAAAATCATCTCCCAAATTATAGACCACATGGTCCTGTTCTGTCAAATTGAGTAGTTTCTTAACTTTTTCACAATAAGGACACCCATCCTTTGAATATACAGTAAATTTCATAGTTTTAGTTTTTAATGTAGATCATAAACTCACACTTATAATTATCAATAAATGAATCATCAAAAATATATTTTTTAATGTCTAATGATTTCCCCCATTCTATTTGCTGTCTGGTACAAGACATTACTTTATAATTTTTAAATTGAGTTAGATACTTATCCCTAAAGTTCTTAAACTTTTCTCTACACCCTTCATAGTTTAGGTGAATTTCAATCGCCATAAATTTAACTTTGTTGAGTAAGAAATCCATATTTTCATCTTTGAAAATATTATACTCACCACCCTCACAATCAATCTTAAGATAATCTACATGATCAATGGAGTAAAGATTAATCATATTTTTAAAGGTAATCCCCTTAAAGTCCTGATCCTTTCCACCAAAGATATTAATTGAATCACCCTCATTTTCAACTATACCCCAATTTATAGGTACAATTTTTTCACTGGGACAATTTGAATGTAAAACTTCCATGAGTTTTTTTGAAGGTTCTACACAATATACCTTTTCTGGTTTTTGATCGAGAATTGAAACTGCATATGCACCAACACTTGCTCCAACGTCTAAAACAACATCGCCTTCTCGTACATCCTTCCAAAAACGATAAACTTTTTCATGGACAACTTCTCGTTCAATCGTAATAATATCTTCATATGTTAGTAATCCCCAGTTAAAATCTTCAGAATATTTGAAATTGTGTTTAGGTTTTACTTCTCCACCTATTTTTTTGATGTTATTAAGAACAACATCAACTTGATCTTGTCTCATTTCAGATTCATAATCATCCAAAATACCTTTCAGTAAGTCTCTAGACTCATCAACTTTGCCCCACCACCAGGCAGAAATTCCTTTTTCGAATAATATTCCCCACTTACCAGGGTATTCTACATCACTTCTAAGAGGTTCTAAGTCAAAGTTACATTGTCTCAATGCCAACTCACAAGTTGCATAACAGTCCTGCCACCATTGCTGCCTTTCGGCAAATCTTGCAAGCAAGAAGTATGCTTCAGGTCTTTCTGGTAAAAACATTTGTGCTTGCCACAACATTCCCCTACCACTATGATCTCTTGTCCCCTGTTTGAAGTAACAGTAAGATCCCATAATCAATGCATTGTATGTAAGGTCTGGGTTAGAATTTTTCCCCCTTTCAGCACACCTCAAGAAATATGAAAGTGCTGGAGCAGTGTGCCCATTCTTATAATAATAAAGTCCTAATTCAAAGTTATGATCTGGATTTTCTGTATCTAGAGAATAATTCTCCATCAACATTTCAAGTTCTGTTTTTTCAACTATTTTATTTTCTTTATCTGTTTGGACATAGAGGTTTACATTTTTCCACCATTTTAATACTAATTCTGCAGCAATTTTATGATTATTTTTTCCTCCGTTAGTTACATCTTTGTCACGGTTTTCGAAAGTTGAAATAAATTTCGTATTCTCAACAAAGAGTGGAATAGTATAAGTATCACCTAGACAAAAAATTAAATTCTCTACCAATGGTTGAACGTCGGATCCAGGTATTTCTAAATGATATCCATCATCCACAATATAAGTATCAATGATTTTTTTGGCATAATCTCTAGTAACAATATATGCCGATATACCCCAATCATTCCAATCTCTTTTGTGCATTTTCATAGATGAATATTCATCTCTAATTGTAAGAAGTTGAATACAATCTGCATCTTCGGGGGTTTTATCAATAAACTGTTCCCAGGTAAATCCCCAATACTGAACAGTTTCTAAACTTAAATCATCTTCTGCAAAAAATCCATATTCATCATCAGTAGTATCATACCAATCTTTGATCATCTTTAAATGAGAAACTGCACATCCCTTTGTCCCTTCATTTAAAGAGTCTACATATCTTCCAGTTACTTTATCATCACATTCATGAAATCTCTTTGAGATATATGATTTAAATTTGATGCCATATTTTTTAAAAGATCTCTCAAGTTCATTTCTACGATCAACACTTTCCTCCAAAGAAATATACCGTATAAAAGGAATGTCTAATTGTTTTACTTCTTGGACCTCTTCAATAGCATTATAATTTTGATCATCTATTTTGGTTATCTTCCATTTAGTTTTATTTTCAACTCGATAGTTAGTGATTTTGCCAATCATTTTCTTATTTAACTTAGTCTGATGTTCAGACACTGCATACTCAACTTGATATTCTAAATTTTTGCCCACATAGTGTTTTTCTAATTTGTTTGTAATTTGTTTTCGATATTGTTCTTGAGTATCGAATCCTTTAAAATTTTCAATCCTCTTGGTGTCGCTATGAGGAAGATGTATAAACTCGAACGTAGTAACCTTTGTTTTCTTTTTCTTTAGTCCATAAAGTTCTAAACGCTGGCAAATTTCATCATCCTCATATGCATAGCAGTCTCCAAGTGCTTCATTATATCCACCAACTGCATCAAAATACTCCTTCTTTACATACAGCATACCAACTAGGTATCTATAAAAAGGACTGTATGAAAAAAGATATTCACTATATTGATCACGCTCCATCTGTGTATTGATGTATGCAGTCTCAGTCGTTTCATCCCATTTATGAACATCCTTAGTGTCTAACTGACCACAAAAAAATTGTTTACCTCTAGGCAAATAATTTAATACACCAGGGTAATATGGATTGAACACATGATCACCATCCAAGTGAAAAATATACTCTGAGGTAGCAAGACTTGCAGCAAGATTCAATGGTTGAGGTTGATTGAAATATTTTTTGTCATCTACTCGAACTACTTTTACTCTAGGATCTAATTTTGTCAGATAATTGATTGGTTCATCAGAACTCCAATCAACAATGATGACTTCTTTAATTTCTTTATAATTCAACCACGACATCAAAGATACTTTTAAAGCATCGGTTCTGTTTTTACATGCCGTAATTACAGAGATTTTAGGATCAGGTTTTTTAAGATTAAGTTTCATAATTTTATCAAAAAATTAAATCAAGTTCCAATTTGATCTATATAGGTCTTTGGTTGACCAGTCTTTAAATTTACCAGTAGATGAAAACCATTGTTTTGGAGCAATTGTTTTATCACTTTCCGCTAACCATGATCCCCACCAACTAAAAGAACTATTTGCAATTATATGATAGTCACATAAAGAAAGCAAACACAAATCTATACACATATCATTAGAGGTTGATACAAAGAATCTGTCTCCACTAAATTTTTCTTTACACCACTCTGAATCATCACTCACAATCATGACAGGAACATCATCACTAAAGTGTTCAAGTGCTCTTTTATAATAGTTAATACTCAAAGGGTAGAATTGAGAATCTGTAATGTAATCTGTTCTTCTAACATGCATTCCAATTACATCATCATAACCAAATAAACCACTCATATAAGAGTGGCAAATTCTCCTAACATCATCATGAAATGTAAAGTCATTTAATAATTCTTTTCTAACATTATGAAAATACTTTTCGGATTGAAAAAAACCATAGAGATCTACATCATTAGGACAATCATCCACATATTTTTGATTGAATTGTATTCCTTCTAATGGATATGATGTTTTATTCTTATTCTTTATAGTACTAGGTATTTTAAAACACTGCGTCAACATTATATCATGTTCTGGAATGGAATAATCATATCCATTATGAGAAGCAATTCCTCTCAAAGCAGCATACTGAAACATTTGATTTCCCAAACGTCCCATATGTCCAATATTATTAAAAGAAATCATTCCTCAAAAATATAGTTTTTAACAAACTCTTGATTAACCCTAACAAGATATGCGGCATTATCTTGGAAACCAAATGTGATTAAGTAATCGTCCCCATACTCACACATACCAACGGCAAATTCAATCTCTGCTTCCAAGAAAGAAAATCGTTTTGATACCTTCACAATATTCCAATCTTTATCCCAAACAACAAAGCGATGGCGATATGTTCCATCCTTTCTTCCTGCAGGACTTTTGAAAAGGAAAGTTTCATGACAAAGAGCAAATCTATAATCACCAAAAGGAAGAACTTGTGAACCACCACGAAGATCAATACATCCAAGATCCTTAAAACCTGTGATCAAAACTTGTTCAGTCTTTCCAGATTCAATATCATATTTTACAATTTCAGTTCCGTTAGTCCACTTTACAAAGTGATATGGCATATCAAGAATTGGCATCCAATTCTTTTCACAATACCCGGTGTTAGGTGGTGGTGTAGGAATACGATACTGACTGAGTTCTTTTACTTTACCGTCCTTTTCAATTTCAATCTCACACAATTCCATACGACCAGTACCTATCTTATCAAGGTCACGGCGAACCCCACAGGTCCAAAGTTTTCCTTCCCACCTAAAGATACGAGCATCTTCGAGACCAACAAATTCCCAAAGTTCTTTATCTGGATGCTTTGATGTATCAATATGAGTATGCCATTTGAGTCTCATATTCTCATCTAGTTCCCCAACCACATTCCATGTGCGAAGACGAAGATCATTCTCCGGATGAATATAAACAAGTGGTCCCCATGGATGCTCAAAGATATTCTTTTCAGAATGATATAAGGTATAGTTAATGTTTCTAAGGTTAACCAATATCCTTCCATTATCATTGTAAATAGAAGGATTTGTGATTGCAGGACCTTTAAGATCTGATGAGGGTATCATCAGAGGATGAATAGATCCACCATTCTCCAGTGCAAGTTTTACAAAATTTTCCATTTATAACTCCAGGTATTATCTAGATGACATATCATTTGCGCAATGTGATCTAATCCCATTAGCAAGAACATAATGAAAAAATATTTGATGATAATAGACTTCTTCCTTTTTGAATAATTTCCAGAGTCTCTTTGTTTTTGGCATAGGATCTCTCCAATGCGGTCTTTCACATCCCTTGTAAACCATACCATCACCAGCGGATAGAACAACAGATCTATTCTCTCCAATTATACCATCTTTATCAGGTGTTTTGATCCAGATCGGCCATGGTTCTTTCAGATTAGTACTAATATGAGTGGTTACAGAAATTTCACATGCATCACGATCAGCGTGTATTGTTAGTTGCTGACCTTCAAAATAAAACCTATCATAATAATAAGTGTTATAAAGTTTTTTACCTATCAGTTTTTCTAACTTTAAACGTATTTGGGAATGAATTTGTCTGTATTGTGGATGCCAGTAACATGCGTGCGATCCTTCTACCTGCATTTCAAGATCAGTAAATGTATATTGATCTAATTTAGTTCCCCAGTAATTCATTTGCCCTCTTTGATGAGGAACAGGACGATAAAGTTCACTAGGATCCCACAAATTTTTTACTACAAGATATCCATTTTTTTCAAAGTCATCATTATTAGTTTTTGATGTTCCAGAATTTAATCTTTCTTGAGCATATACTTGCTCCAATGTCATTCTCTCTGCCATAATTTATCTACCGAATAATTGATGTGATTTTTCTAGGCATTTTATTTCCATGTTTATAGAATACCTTACACGATTTTTAACAGGTTTATCTGGTTTATGTGCAAGATAATTTGGAATAATTATAAGTTCACCATCAGATACATAATGAGTTTTTGTAGTATTGTTGTGACGAAATGTTATACTATCTCCTCTATTTACTTGATGATAATAAACAGAATTTATTGTACTTGTCGATAAGTGATCATGAAACATAGATTTAAAATCTTCACCTTCCGCTCTATAGCACCAACACGTTTGACTATTGTCTTGAGATAAAGTGAAGTTTCCAAAAATTGTTCTACATTCATTCACAAATTTGGAATAAAGATTTCTAAAAAATTTATCCCCATAAGTATCATATATTGGATAATTATATCCTTTACCAAAATCAACATACTTTTTATAATTTTTATCCAATATCGAATTGATTTTTAATTTATGTAAAAAATTTACACGATAAAAATTTGGTATAGATATTATTTCCATCTTGGACCAACAACCCATCCAACTAGAGATTTACGCACACCTTTTGTAACCTTAAGAACTCTATGTTGTGTACGAGAATCAAATATAATCACAGTTCCCTTTTTCCTTGGAGCAAAATATGACTTACCATTTTCTGCCAACAATTGAAGATTTCCTCCTTCATAAGAATCATGATCCGAAAGTTGAACTACAAATGACAACTTTCTAACTAACTCTAAATTTTCATTTACAAAATCTTGTGCTCTACCTTCATGGTGATTGCCCACACTTACAGGTTTATAATGGCAAGAAATTCCAGCATCATTATGCCAACTATAAAATTCACCTTCACTGTACTGAGTGAACTGCATACTTTCTCCGTCAACATTACGTATGTCATACAGAAAATTTTCACGATTTGCTCTTTCGATATAGTTCCAAACAAATCCCGCACTCCAATGATTTGTTGGGACCCATGCATTTTTAGAATTCCTTTTATCTCTATTCAATGAATCTCCCATTAATCTAGAATCACCCATTTCTTTTTGAAATGTTTCAGTCAAATCCTCTTCAATACAATTAACAATTTTGTCTGGAACATCAGAATAGTACCAAATACTTTGAAAAGCCAAATCAATCCTCCCATGATTCAATGATAATTATATATGATAATTATCAGTACGTCAATTACGTAGATGCTATACCAACTTCACCGCCACCATCCCAAGTACACAACATCCACCTCAATTCAGGTTCATTCCAATCCCAATAATACCCCTTCTCCTTATCACTTTCTTCAAGAGTAGGTTCTGGTGATGGAGCCTCCCATCCATAATTTTCAGTATTCAAAATCCAAGATGGAAAAGGTTTTACTGGAGCAAATACATCATACTCTTCAATATAATGATATCCTATTCCAGCATATCTACATCTAAAATTATTATTGTATGAAGTTTGTATCCATCTTGTTGGACCTAATATTTCATAATAAAAGTCAATTAACCAATCCTGTCCTATTGCTTCATCCTCCTCACCAGTTTCTGGATTGATGCAATACTTATTACCAAGTGGTACAACTTCCACTACAATATTATCATCATTTACTCTTGCAAAATGTGCCATAAGTATACTTTACATTTTTTTATTATATATCATATTAAATATCTAATCACAACGATTCCTGGACCACCTCTACCTCCTTCGTTTTGAGCCCCAGGACCAAACGAAAACTGCACTCCACCTCCACCTCCACCGGTACCAAATTTTCCATTTGTGCCGCCAGAACCGCCGCCACCTACACCTCCTGCTCCATTGGGAGAACCACCTCCTCCACCTCCACCAGCAAACCATCTGCCAGGAGTTGGTCCAGGAGATCCAAAAACATCGGGTATTCCTGTGTCACCACTAAACATCGCTTTACCAATTCCCCCATCTCTACCTCCTTGATTTGGAACTCCGGTCCATGGTGGACCAACACCACCAAAGTTTTCGGCAGCGCCTCCTGCACCTCCTCCTCCACCACCGGCAGCCCATTTATTTGTAGGTGGACTTGTTACTTTTTGCCCATTTGATCCAGGATTTCCTTGTCCAGCAATACCAGAAGCTCTTATAAATGGAGAATCCGCAGTGGGAGAAATATGAGTGCCACCACCACCAGATCCACCAGGACCAGCACTATATCCAAATGGACTAGAATATTGACGCCCATAACCACCACCTGTAGCTACTAAAGGTCCACCACCTTCTGGTGGTCTATTAAATACTGAAGGTGTCCCAGGTTTAACTGAAGATGTTGGACCAAGAGCTGAGGATCTACCACCCGTACCAACTGTAATTTTATATATACCTCGCAACAAATTCTGATTAAGAGTTTCCAACATGCCACCTGCACCTCCGCCACCAGTACAAGTTGGTGTACTTGGATCAGCATCATGACCTCCACCACCGGCGCCGCCACCAGCTACACAACAAATGTCTACTGGTCCTGGATGAACAACAGTAATACTTCCAGGTTGCAAAAATATATGATACTTATATCCATTTCCTGGAGTGTAAATAAATTTAGAGGATGATTCTATTACCGCCCTATTATTGGCAGGAGCTGTTTCTATAGAAGATTCTGTTTTAGAAACATTCGAAGAAAAAAAGTTTTTAAAACTAGTTCTTTTTACTGGAGACATTTTAAATTATTCCTCTATTATACTTTATATCTAATAATAACAATTCCTGGTGCTCCTGGAGATCCACCCCATTCATATGTAGGTTGAGGACCAGGATTAATTAAGTGTCCGTATGCTCCGCCACCACCACTACTCCTCAATGCCCTACGTGGTGAGGGATTGCCCTGGGCGGCACCACCAAGACTTCCACCTCTTGAATAAGATCCTGCCCCGCCCCCAAAAAACCTAGCACCAGGTAGAATATCCTCGTTTGGATGACCAGATGTATAAAGAGACTGAAAATTAAGAGTAGTCGCTGGGTTTAATATCTCACCATATGCAACAGGTATTCCATCATCTCCCCCAAATGCTGCTGCTCCGCAACCACCCCCAAGAGGAACATATGGAGGATCATTACTTCTACCAGGAGTTAATGCACCACCACCACAACCGACTCCCGCAGCTGAATCTAAATTCCCCTCTTCAGCAACTTGAGCAGAACCATCACATCCTTGCCCCGCTATTCCAGTTCCACCTTCACCAGGGTAAGGATTGGCAGTAGGACTTCCAAGACTAGCACCACCTCCACCAGAACCACCAGGATTTCCATTAACTCTTGGTGCGTATCCCGTTCCTCCTGCACCGCCGCCATAAGCAATAACACTTAATCGATAATCTGGATGATTACCCCTATTATTGTAAACTATACTATCTCCACCATCATTCCTTTGATTCAGTTCCGAAAAACCTTGTGCTCCTCTACCACTTCCTCCACCACCAACTATGACTCCATATATCTCTTCATTTAAAAAAATATTATACTTATGTACTACTCCTCCGCCGCCACCGCCGCCACCAAAACATCTATAAGATGGTTGTCCCTGTGAAATATCGGCACCTCCGCCGCCACCGCCGCCTGCGACTAGCATCATATCAACATATCCAGAATTATAAACTATATATTTTCCAGGTTGAGTGAAAATATGATAAACATATCCATTACCAGGAGTATATACTCTAGAAGTAGTTGACTCCATACTAAAAGATTTGAATGATTGTATATTTTCTTTTTCAATACTTTCAGTTTCAGAAGTGTCTGCTGTTACTTCGCCACGAATAGCAGAAGCAAAATCTGATATAAATCCTTTTACGTTTTTGAATGGTGACATAACTTTAAGATGATGTTTTATACCTTATGATAGCGATACCAGATCCACCAGAACCACCACTATATCCATCTTGTCTTCCTCCTGCACCTCCTCCTCCAGTATTAACAAGACCCGATGCTCCAGTAAATCCAGGACTAGAACCTCCTCCACCTAATCCACCAACACCATAACTAGAACCTCCTCCACCTCCACCAAAGTACCTACCTTTGAATATCGCTGGATCTGGAACTGAGGGACTAAACAGAGGTGCTGAAGGGTGGCTTACAGTTTGATCTCCTCCAGCACTATATGCTTCTCCATAAGAAGTTGGTACACCATTATCACCATCAAATGCAGATAGACCATCACCGCCATTACCTCCGGGTCCAGCGCTAATATCTCTTCTAGAAGGAGAACCAGCTTGACCAGCACCTCCACCACCTCCACCTGTTTGTGATGTAGCTGTAACTCCATCCCCTCCAGGATATCCCATGTAAATTAAATAAGATGCACTGGATGGAATAGTTATGTCTTCATGATAAATCCCACCTGGCACCGAAACATTACCACGATAACAACTAGGACCATTTCCTCCACCACCTCCACAACCTCCATCGGCACCATAAGCAAGAGGATATGAACCACCACGTCCACCACCATAAGCTGTGATATTATTGATTGTGGGACTGCTAAAAGTGGAAGGAGTTCCATTAGAACCTAGTGCTGTCGGATTAAGATGATTGCCGCCAGCACCACCAGCACCAATAGTTATACTATAAGTACCAGGAAAAGATGGTAAATTTACCCAATATTGATGTGCTACTCCACCGGCACCTCCGCCGCCACCACCTTCTGCCCTAGTTGGGGGGCATCCACTTCCACCGCCACCACCACCAACAATCATAATGTCGGCAAGTCCTGATTCTGTAACAGTGAAACTACCAGGACCAGTAAAAATTAAATATTCATATCCGTTTCCAGGTACAAAATGTTCATATGTACCCGAAACAGTACCGGTGGTGATACCAGCAATTCCTTTAGAAAATGTTATGTCAGTAACTTTAGATACTTTTGATGCTGAAAAAGAATCATCCGTACTTTTAAAAGGTGCCATATAAATATTCCCAATATATTATGTAGTTATAGTGTCGCCCAAAACCATCACATTAATATTATTGGAAGATGCACCAGAGTTATCGGTACCTTCATTGTAAACCTGTATGCTATCATTAGCACTTGTAAGTGTGATAGGATACTGAGGTTCAAAAAAGAATGTATCATTCGCCGCAAGATTAACTCTCGCAATTCTATCTGCTGCTGCCGCAGTTCCTACCGACCCCTGAGAGGCTCCAACAACATAAATTTGCACTTGCATGTCTGTTGTTGTAGTAGTATCAATACTTGCATTGTGTATTATAATACACCTAATAAAACTTTTAGTAGATGATGGATTTGTATATACTGCACTAGTACTCGTAGCAGAAATTGCTGTTGGAAGTCCCAAACTAACTCTATTTAATGCCATCTACAAACAATCAAATCTTTTTTATATTTAGCAGAATAGCATTACTTCCAATAAATCAGTCCCCAAATTAAGTTGACTGCCATTATTTCTTAGTGCGCCAGTATAATTAATATCACCAGCAACATCCAGAGTATATGCTGGAATCGATGAACTAATACCAATTCTATCATTACTGATATCGGCTGTTATTAAATTTTCTGCCGAAATGTCACCAGTATTTCTAGTCTTTCCCATGACTTATGTTTTATAAGTATTTAGATTATAAAAGAGTGTAGGAACTTGCAGTTCTAACCCAATAATATCCACCAGTACCATAATTTGGAGATGAACCTTCAAAATACAAATAATATCCACTGGAACTACCATTTGCATCTACAGTATTTCCAGTACTACTAGACGGAGTTCCACCAGCATCATAATTCCAACGATTAGTAGCTGATGTTCCTATGGGAATTGTTGTCCATGACGTTGGCGGAGTTGTGTTAGTAGTATAAGATCCATTATACCTATACCACCTACTTCTTCCAGTTGATGTTCCAGGATCCAAATCAATGGTTCCACCAGTAGTATCAACTAGTTCCATATTATCAAATTGTGGATCATTATAAAAATTGCTTCCAGGAGTGTATACAATATAAATGTATCCAGTAGTTCCACTGTAAGCAGAAAGATCTTCACTATATGTGTTCCAAGTTTGTCCGGTACCGGTATGTTGCTGTCCAGACACAGTTCTTAATAGATATTTAGTACTAGTTGGAGAAGCTAATCCCCAATAAATTCTAGTTGTACCAATTGTTGAACCATATGCATAATATCTCCAATTAAATTGTGGACTTCCAGAAGCTACAGTAATTCCACCTGTAAGTGTACTAACTGCACCAGATAATCCCGTCATTGATAAAGGAGACATATTCTTATGCAAAATTAACTAAATTTGCCAACACAACAAATGTTGCACTACCCGTTTTAATTATATTATATGTATAAACATCATATCCACCTGATCCTCCTTCAGATGGTGCGGAACCACCTAACCATTCTTCAGTAACTGCACCACTGTCAATTGTTAATTGCGCAGAATAACCTGCTGCTGCTGCAGTTGTAATTAAAACAACAGTAATTGCTTCTCCAGTACTCATAGAAGAATCTAAAGATGTAGAACCATCAACTCTTATATTTGGTGTTGAAGTTGTTGTTTCGGCAGTAGTAAACAAATGAACCATTCCATTTGTAAGATCAATGTTTGTATTATCACTTAGTTTTCCTGCAGTGATATTAACACCTTCTTTTAGCAATCCAGAAAGATCTACTTTTCCTGCAAATGTAGTCGCTGATAATAATCCAGTAGAAGAATCAAATGTTAAATTACTTCCAGATTTAGGTGGAAGATCTCCAGTTGCTGCAGTAGTAAATAATGGGAAACAAGTAGTATCTGAAGATTCATCTGCAACTGTTACATTAGTTGCAGTGGTCGCACTGGTTGCAGTAGCTGCTGTAACATTAGTCAGTGAGGCACCATTACCACTAAATGATGTGGCAGTAACACTACCTGTAATATTGATGTCACCTGTTCCAGTTATATCATAACCACCAAGTGTTAAATTACCCCCAAGTTGTGGATTTGTATCTGATTGAACTGAACCACCAGTAGCATCTAGTGACACATAAACAACAGTTTCAATAACATCATCAACACTACATCCAGTTGTCAGAACAACTTGTGTTCCATTCGATGCAGTATATTCTGTGCTATCAAGTTTAGATCCATTTAAATATACATCAATGAAACCAGTTCTATATCCATCAGTGATGTTGAACGTAGTTTGACTTGCTGTCGCTACTTGTCTCTGTATTCTACGATTTGTTCCAGGTAGATTTACACTAACAGTTCCAGAATCATCAGCAACAGTAAGACCTATACCCACAAAATTAATTGTAGATACTTCAGTGTTTATACTAACTCCACCAGATTCAATTCCAACAGACCCTCCACCTCCACCTCCAGATGCAGAAATTGTTGTATCTGTAATTGTAAGATTAGTTCCAGCAGTTAAGTATTTAAGAGAACCTGCACTATCATCCCAAAAAACTAATTTATCCGATCCAGCATCTACTGCACCAATGTTTGGACTACTATAACTAATTACATTACTTAAAGTTGCAGCAACTGTTATATCATCCGAAGAAGCCCTACCTTGAAGACCTTGAAGACCTTGAGTTCCTTGTGTACCTTGAGTTCCTTGTGTACCTTGAGTACCTTGTGTACCTTGAGTACCTTGTGTACCTTGAGTACCTTGAGGTCCTTGAGTACCTTGTGTACCTTGAA
>Ga0181592_10002482_pt1 | contig 15201 bp, 4 predicted proteins | sample 071ome_20_FD_133755 | JGI IMG/M metagenome (GOLD analysis project Ga0181592, IMG submission 133755) | Coastal salt marsh microbial communities from the Groves Creek Marsh, Skidaway Island, Georgia - 071412BT metaG (megahit assembly) | ecosystem: Environmental > Aquatic > Marine > Intertidal zone...
ACCGAATGAAGTATTATTATTGGCAATTATATCTCCTTCAATAGCATTGGTTACTAGTCTTCTTTCAAGCGAAAGCCATTGAGCTTGAATATTAGTACTGATGCGTGAAGCTGGGTTAATATCAAATCTTCCCATACCTAATAAGGCGGGGTTATTGAGTTGTCTGATAATGGTTCCTTGGTTAAAATAAGGATTTTGCCCCTTTACGGAATTTGGTTTACTAACCCAAGAGGTCATTAATAAAAGATAAAAGCAATATTTTTTGAAATAGGACAAACCTATTACAATTATAAATCTTTTTTTTTAGTGTGATCGTATACTGAGTTTATTTTCGATTTTTAAATTAATGATATTACACTTATTTTTGATTCCACGCAAACTAACAGGCTTGGCCTATTTTTTACAAGGGAATTTTCAAAATGAAGAGTTTAAAAAAAATTGTACTTAAGACATTTTTATTAATTCTTTTTTATTGCAATTTTTCTAATATTTATGCCCAATGTACTTCTCTTACCGGTGATTTGGTTTCTAATGGCGTTGTAGCTGGCGATAGTATTTTTATATGTTCAGGTGATTCTCTGCATATTGTAAATACTTACATAGACACCGCTGGTGGTGCTGTTTCCCAAAATTGGCAGGTAACAAATAAAGGGACAACATTTTCAAAAAATTTGGATGATATATTTTCTCCGGGTTTAGATACTATTACTTTTACTGTTTCTACTTCCGGATGTTCAATTGTTAGAGAATTGTATGTCTTTACCACAGCTGTTAACGTAAATTTATGGGTAAATGATTCTAGCCAGTGCCTAAATGGTAATTCATTTATTTTCAGGGATAGCAGTACTTATCAGCCGACTAATACCCCTATCGATTCTATTCGTTGGAGTGTGAACGGATTGATAATATCAGATTTGTCAGAGATTACACATTCCTTTATCAAAGACTCTACGAAACTTATTATTTTTAAAACTTGGTCAAAAGGTGGATGCTTTGCACAGGATAGTATGAGTGTAAATGTACTTTCATCTCCTAGTCTAGATTTTGAATATTTAACAGATACAATTTTTTGTTATCAACCTGGAATAAACGATACGGTTAGAATAGTTAAGAATTCGAATTTATTGAGTTCTACCGGAGCAATTCTGACTTCATCATTATGGAAGATAAATCTCAATAACTTTCCCCAGGATACTTTCGAATATATTTTTAATCCATCAACAGGAGGATTATTTGGGGACATCAACTTTAATGCTGAAGTAGTTGCCTCAAATGGATGCAAAATCCAGAAAACGGCGAGTGTACATGTTGTGGAGCCCTTTCAATCAGTATTATCTTTCTCCGATACCATAGTGTGTGAGGGTGATCCAATTAAGGCTTTTTTTAATACTAACTTTGATGTTAAAGATGGTCTTTACAGTAGGGAATTTAAAATCTCTGCCCCATTAACTTATTCACTAAGTTCTGATAGTTTTATTTTTTACCCACCTGATACCGGAGAATTTACAGTTTCTGTTGTTGAAATATCTGATGGCTTGTGTAAAGATACTGCTGAACAAATTTTAAGGTCCAATGCAAGTCCAATTGCATTAATTACTAGTGATAAATTTATTAACTGTGAAGGAGAATCCGATACTCTATCTTATCAATCTTTAGTGAGTGATACTGTTTACGATTACAGTTGGTCAATAGGAACAGATTCAGTTGGATCATCAACTAATTTGGATCTAGTATTTGATACAATTGGACTCAATTATTTAACTCTTGGAATATACAACTCCAATGGCTGTAATAGTTTTGATTCAGTTATTGTAGGAGTTTCAGCGAGTCCTAGTACTAAAATAGTTCGTACCAATAACGATTCTTGTGTTTCTGGAAATCAAGGGTTTAAAATAATTAATAATAACAACGGTGCTATCAATAATACACACTGGTATTTTCATGATTCAACTGATGTAGTTGATAGTTTGGTTTTCAAGCGCTACTTATCAAGCGGGCAGTTTCAGATAGAAGCAATTTCGACTGATGAATATGGATGTAAGGATACAACTAGTACACAAATTACTGTTCCAAATCCACCCAATGCAAAGTTTACTGTAAGCTCTTATCAAGCTTGTTATGGGAATCAAGCGTTTACATATTTTGACTCCAGCTCAACTTCTGTTGGTCAAATTATTCAGAAAGATTGGTATTTTTCAGACGGGTATAATCTAATTAATGACACCATAGGGACATTCTCAAAAAACTTTGTAAATCCTGGATCCTACACAATAACTCAAGTTGTTCAAAATGATCAAGGTTGTTTTGATACCACAAACGATATTATCAATGTTTATCCTAATCCAACCGCGGATTTTAATGTAAATGATGATAAGCAATGTTTAACAAACAATAATTTTGTTTTTACAAATACATCTGTATCAAATTTTAGTAACAATACCTTGTTGAATTATTGGAATTTTGGCGATTCAACTAGTAGTAATGATAAATCACCACAGAAGACTTATTCGCGGCCAGGGCAATATCAAGTCAGCCTTCAAGTAACTTCTGCTTATGGTTGTACAGATAGTTTTGTTGCAACTGTATCTGTTTTAGACATTCCTTCAATGAATTTATCAATTAACAATAATATCCAGTGTGAAAATGATAATTTATTTGAATTACGGGATTCCTCAACATTCAACGGATCAATTGATTCAATTTTTAAATCAGAATGGTATGTTAATCAAACAACGACCATTGCAAAAAATACGGATGTGACCTTCACTTCTGCAGGTTCTTATCCATTATTATTAAAGAGTTATAGTAAAAATGGTTGTTATGACTCAATTAATGAGACACTTGTTGTAAGGCCGAAGCCAATATCCAGATTTTCAATAGCAATAGATACACAATGTTTGGTGGGTAATGTATTTGATTTTACAAACAACAGTTCAGTTGTTTCTGGTGGTGGTAATCTGAATTTTTTATGGAATTTTGGCGATTCTTCAGAATCAAATTTGACTTCCCCGTCAAAAACTTACAGTGCATATGGAACCTACGATATAAAGCTAATTACAACCAGTAATTATGGATGTATTGACGAAATAACAAAACAAGTTTTTGTTATTGCAAATCCAAGTGTTACATTTTCTTCAGATGGTGGTAATGCACAATGTAAAAGTTCAAATGTTTTTAATTTTTCAAATACTACGGATAGTTTAAACGGTAGTGGTCTGGAATATAATTGGGATTTTGGTGATGGCTCAAAATCAATTGAAAAAACCCCAAGTAAGTCTTTTGCTGCTGCTGGTGTTTACATAACCAAGTTGAAGTCAACTAATAGATTTGGATGTAAAGATAGTAGTTCACTGAGTTTAACTGTTTACAATGAGCCCAATGTGAATTTTAGCCTTAATTCCTCTGAACAATGTGAAAAAAATCAATCATTTAATATCTTAAATTCATCCACTGTTTCTTACGGAGGAGGAACTTTGAGTTATAATTGGTTACTCGATGATTCAATAATTTCGAGTAATACCAACATCTCATTGAATTCATTGGGAATTGGTAATCACCAGTTGAAATTAATAGCTACAAATAATTTTTCTTGTACAGATTCAACCCAAAAAGCCATTAGGATTTTGGGAAGTCCTAAAGCCGACTTTACCATAAACCAAGATTCTCAATGTTTGGATGGTAATAGATTTCAATTTTATAATGGGAGTTTAATAGGAAGCGGGACCTTGTCTTACACTTGGAATTTTGGAGATAGTTTAAGTTCTCAAATGACCAATCCTGTCACCTCATTTGATAACTTTGGAAGTTATGAAGTGGCATTAATTGCGTATACTTCAGCAGGTTGTAGTGATACTGTAAAGAAATTAATATTTGTACATTCTACACCAGTAATTGAATTTACTTTATCGGATACAGCGTTATGTCTTAGAAACAACGAATTTATTTTCAATAATAATTCAAGTAATCCTGATGGTTTATCATTATCGTACAGTTGGGATTTAGGTGATTCAACGCGTGTTAAAACTTTGAATACATCTAGGCAATACAGTAAATCTGGAGATTATTTTGTTAGGCTGATTGGTGAAAGTTCTTTTGGTTGTAAAGACAGTACAATTGAAAAGATTACCATTTTTGAGCAGCCCTTCTCTTCATTTTTAACGGTTAATTCTAATCAATGCTTTACTGATAATGAATTTGAGTTTATCAATACTTCTAAAATCAAAGGTAACGGGATATTAAAATCGAATTGGGATTTTGGAGATGGTAGATTCGATACAGCATCAAATCCTAAACTATCATATATGATTCCAGGTATTTTTGATGTAACATTGGCTGTTGAAAGTACTGAAGGTTGTAAAGATACGAGTATTTCAAAAGTAAATATTTATGAAGAACCAACCGTAAAGTTTTCGGTAATTAAGAGTGATACTTGTTTTGAAAAAAATCTAATAAAATTTACCAATAATTCTTCCACCAATAATCAATCCACGTTTACTTATAAATGGAGTTTTGGTGACGATAATGAATCAATAGGCGATAATCCAATTCATAGGTATTCTAGTTTTGATACTTTTGAAATTCAACTAAAAGGTATTACTTCATTTGGTTGTGTTGATTCGTTTTTTCAAGAAGTAATTATATATCCTAATCCATATGCTGATTTTTCAGTGAATAGCTTAGATCAGTGTGAAAACGGAAATACTTTTGAGATTTCAAATAATTCTTCATCACCACATGGTCAATTATTTAGTAATTGGTTTTTTGGTGATTCTACATTATTAAACGTAAACAACCCCACATTTACTTTTGATTCAGTTGGAACCTACAAGATTAAATTAAATGTTTTAAACGAATATGGATGTGCCGATACCCTACAAAAGATAGCAACTGTATTGCCTAGTCCAATTTCTAATTTTAATATCAATGATACCATTCAATGTATCAATGGTAATAAGTTCGTATTCTTTAATAACTCAGTTGTTAGTACTGGAAATCTAAGTTATGTCTGGCAATATGGGGATGGTACAATTAATAAATTATATAATGGCGATCACACTTATTCTTCTGACGGATTTTTTGTTGTTAAATTAATTGCCATAACGGACAATGGATGTAGAGATACTCTAGAAAATTCTGTAGTTGTTACACCAAAACCGGATGTTCTTTTTGACTTGAATGATTACAACCAATGTTTGAAAGGAAACCTATTTAGTACAAATAATAATAGTACATACTCTGGTCCCGATACGTTGCAATATTATTGGGATTTAGGTGACGGAAATCAGAGGGTTGGAAAAGATATTCAGCACGATTATAAAGACTATGGAATTTATGATATACAGCTAACGATAGAATCTGAAACGGGTTGTAAGGATTCGCTTGTCAAACAAGTTGAAATTTTTTCACAAGGAATTTCTGAAGTAAATCTAATTAAAGATAGTGTTTGTTTATACAATAACATCGTTAGAATTGGGAATAATTCAAGAATAATTGGAGATAGATTCACATCATTAGAATGGATTTTTGGTGATGGTTTAAATTTTGTAACTCAATCTAGTAACCCTATTGATCACTCTTATAATGATACCGGAGAATATGTGATCCAATTAATAACAACCACAAACAATTTATGTAAAGATACATCGGCAGCAACAGTTTATATTTTAAGAAACCCAAAGGCAGATATTACATCAAATACAACAACAGCATGTTATAATGAACAACAATTTGAGTTTACTGACATTAGTACATTTGATGTTCTAAATAGCAGTAGAAAATGGTATCTGGAGAATAAGTTTGTAGGAAATGATAGTCAATTTAGTTATGAATTTAGAGAGCCGGGTATTCAGGAGGTGGTATTAGTAGAATCTAATTCTGTGGGATGTACTGACACAGCTCGATTAGAGGTTTTAGTGAATGAATCTCCAATAGCTAATTTTAGAATCAATAATAGAGTACAATGCTTGTTAGACAATAACTTTGAATTCTACAATATATCAACAGGTAATGGTATAATAAAAGAAGGTTTATGGCTTCCAGAGTCTGGTTCGGCAGCTTTTGAAGAAGACCTCATCTACAATTATCTGTCCGAAGGAAACTATGATGTTACTCTAACTGTTTACAATGATTCGGGTTGTTCAGATGAAATTACCAGAACTGTTATTGTTCATCCAACGCCTGAAGCAAATTTGAATAGTTATGATATATGTACTTTAGAACCGGTAACTTTTAATCCCAATGCTTCAATATCATATGGAAAAATAAATACTTATGATTGGAATATGGGTGAAGGTACCTTTTTAAATGACACGGCACCTCAGTTTGAATATAAGATCCCCGGTGAATATACAGTTAAACTTAAATTGATTTCTGATAAATTATGTGAAAATGATTTTGAAACGAGCTTCACAGTTTATGGTAGGCCTGTAGCAAATTTTAGTAATTACACAGAAAGAGCAACTATTTTATCACCAAAAGTATTATTGGTGGACTCTAGTTATGATTCATGGTATTGGGAATGGGATTTTGGTGATGGCAGTCCTTTTGGTATTTTCTATTACGAAGAACATACTTATGAAGATACTGGAAACTTTGACGTAAGACTTGTTGCCTTTTCAGATTTTGGCTGTTCTGATACAATTATAAAAACTGTAAGGGTTTGGCCCGAATATAGGTTGTTATTTCCAACTGCATTTTCGCCAAATAATGATGGCATTAACGATAAGTACCATGTAAAAGGGTTTCATCATTCATTAAAAAATATTGATTTAAAAATTTATGATTCGAGAAGTATTTTAGTTTTTAATACCAATAATATTTTAGAAGGTTGGGATGGGTCTTACATGAATGAGTCTGTAAAACTATTGCCTCCTGGATCTTATGAATTGATCTTGGATGTTCAAGATTTATATGGCAGTCAAAAAACGTTTTCTAAAAAAATTAATTTAATCCGCTAAAGAATTGAAAAATAAACAACTATACATACTTTTTTTAGCCTTTTTTCTTCAAAGGTTACTAATGGCTGTGGATGTTCAAATTCAATCAAAGCAGCCCGTAAGTTGTTTTGGGGCGACCAATGGTTCTGTAATTTTAAAAGGTGTTAATGGTACTGCTCCGTATTACTTTAAGTTAGATACATTTACGAATTTTACTTTATCAGACACTTTTATAAATCTTGCGGCAGGCATACATTGGGCTTATGTTTCAGACGCTAATGGAGCTATTGATTCAGTTCAATTTAATATTAATACCCCAAACAAGATCAATGTTAGCAGCTCTTTAACACTACCTAATTGTCCGAATAATGCAACCGGGCAAATTAACATTACTGTATCCGGCGGTGCAGGCGGTTTCAGTTACAATTGGTACAAACAGGGCCAGTCTATTTCAACTTCCAAGAATATTGGAAATATTACTGCTGGTACATATATTTTACGTGTAACAGATGGCAATGCATGTCAAACATTTGATACAATTATACTTGGAAGTAATAATCCCATTAACTTATCAGCAACAGCCTCTAATATAAGTTGTTACAATTTAAATGATGGAAGTATTCAAACTTCAGTTTCTGGTACTACAAACACATACACCATCAATTGGACGGGACCAGATAGTTTCACATCAACTAATGCTAATATTAGTAATTTAAAATCAGGATATTACAGTGTTAATATTGTTGATGATACTACCCTGTGTAGCGTAAATAGTACCTTTTATATTCAAAATCCCCCTGAGTTAATAGTTTCAATATCCAATAAAAGAAATGTTACTTGTTTTGGAGATTCAAATGGAATAATTCAGCCCTTGATTGTTGGTGGTACTAATCCATATTTTTATGAGTGGATATCTACCAATGGGCAGTCGTCTTACTCTAGTCAAATCAATGATGCAAGGAGTGGGACCTATACTCTAATAGTTACGGATAATAAAAACTGTACCGATACGGTCATAACGTCAATTAGCGAACCCCAGTCTCTATTGTTATCTTCAAATGTCACTGATGTTACATGTAATTCAGCTCAAGACGGAGCAATTCAAATTAATGTAGGGAGAGGATTGCCGCCTTATACCTACCAATGGTCTACTGGAGATACTTCTAAAAACTTACAAACATTAAAATCTGGAGATTACACAATTATTGTAACAGATAGTAACGGATGTAACATTACTCGAAAAATCACTGTAGATTCACCTGATTCTTTAAAAATTAATTACACATCAAAAGACGTTAAATGTGCAGGAGATAATACAGGAAGTTTTTCTTTTTACATTACAGGAGGAACCTTTCCTTGGGATTTCTATTCTTTAACTCCTAACGGAGATTCTTCAGAACTATTGATTAATAAAAATCTACTTGCTGGTGATTATTCAATTTATGTTTCCGATGTAAATAATTGTCAGGATAGCTTGATCGTAACTATTAATCAACCCGATACATTAACTGTAAGCCTGAATGCCAATGATCCTGGTTGTTACGGAAATACTGGTTCAATATCAGCAATTGTAGATGGAGGAGTAAAACCATATTCCTTCGATTGGATTGATACTTCGGGAAGTCTGTTTTCAGGTACTCAAAATGTTTTAGGTCTTCAAAAAGGAAAATACTATTTGCAATTTGCAGATGCGAACCAATGTAGTGTTTATGATTCAATAACACTGTCTGAACCACAACTCTTGACTTTATCCGTTGATAGTACTTTTTATCCTTATTGTTTAACAGATTCATCTGGACTTTTAGTTTTTTCTCAAACAGGTGGAACATCTCCCTATCAGTATTATTTAAACAATACAAAAGATACTACAAATTCAAAAAGGTTTTCTAAACTTAAGCCAGGTAATTATGTAGCAGTAATCATTGATTCTAATTTTTGTTCAGACACGGTTGAGGTAAACCTAAAATATTTAGATACAGTAAAACCATTAATTAACTTAACATCACCATCAATATATTTAGATAACAACGGAGAGGCAATTCTGACCTCACAGTTAGTGGACAATGGTATAAATGACAACTGCGGTATTTCTCAAATAAGCTTGTCCCAAACAATCTTTAATTGTAATGATCTCGGTAATATTAAAATACAAGTTTCAGTAACAGATTTTAGTAATAATGAAAACTTTGATAGTGTTACAGTTAATGTACTAGACACCATTCCACCAACGGTAAAATTAAAACCAGTTTCAATATTTCTTGATCAAAACGGAGTTGCATCTGTAAGTAAGTCAATGATTGACTTAAATACGTTTGATAATTGTACTGTAGATTCTTTTATTATAGCAAAGGAACAATTCAGTTGTTCTGACCTAGGTGTAAATACCGTTAACGTAAAAGTTACCGATTATTCTGGAAATTACACTTTAAAAAATGCTTCTGTTTTAGTCTTGGATACAATAAAACCGCAAATTCTTATTAAAACGGTAAATTGCTATCTTAGTTCTTCTGGAATTGGAATTATTGATACCAATGATATAGATAATGGTAGTTATGACAATTGTCAAATAGTTAAAAAATCTATAAATAAAAGAGTATTTAATTGCTCGGATTTAGGTAATAATTTTGTTCAATATTCAATTTACGACAAAAGTGGAAATATGTCCTCTGCTTTAGTAAAGGTAGTGGTTTTAGATACCATATCACCTGAAGTAAAAACTAAAACTACTACACTATATCTGAATCAATATGGTTATACGGTGCTTTCTCCAAGTGACGTAGACAATAACAGTACAGATAACTGTTTAATTGCAAGTCGTATAATAAATCAAAGTGTATTCTCTTGCGCAGATGTTGGAAATAAATTAGTAGAACTTACTGTAATTGATCCATCCGGCAACAAATCTTCAGCTTACATTCAGGTAACTGTTAAGGATACTTTAAAACCTATCAATAAAACTAGAAATCCAACCATTTATTTAGATCAAAATGGGGTTGCTAGGCTATCTGTTTATGATGTCGATAATGGGACAAAAGATAACTGCGGTATATCTGTAAACAGCATTTCAAAAGATAAATTCTTTTGTGAAGATCGTGGAACACAAACCTTAACATTCAAGAGTGTAGACAATATAGGTAATGAAACAACAAGTACCTTCCAAGTGAAGGTTAGAGATACATTAAGGCCAATAATTCGTGCCATTCCGAGAGATGTATATCTCGATCAAAATGGTGTGGCAAATATTGATGCTTCGTACTTTGATAATGGAAGTTATGATAACTGTGGAATCAAAGATAAAATTTTAAGCAAGAGCAGCTTTAGTTGTTCTGATATTGGAAACGCAATTATTGTTTATGAAATAGTTGATTCATCGGGTAATAATCAATTAGAGGTTTTAAATTTCAAGGTATATGATACCATCTCCCCTACAATCAAGATACCCAACTTTGAAAGGTATTTAGACAATGACGGTTTAGCAAATATTTCATACAGTGATGTGATACCATTTATTTCTGACAATTGTTCAATTCTTAATGTGGAATTGACCGATTCTGTTTTTACTTGTAATGAAATAGGACTTAATCAAATATTTTGTACGGTAAAGGATAAGTCATTGAATCAATCAACTATACCATTTTTTGTTACAGTTTTTGATACTATAAAACCCGTATTAAACCTTAAAAATATTGATGCCTACATCGATACTGCAGGTTATGTGGATGTTTCTCCTTACTCTCTAGTTGATTCAATTACTGAGAATTGTTCAATCAAAGAAATTAACATTAGTAGTTCTAGATTCTTTACAAATGACGTAGGATATAATTTCGTGTATATTTCAGTAACCGATATTTCCGGAAATAAATCTGCTGATGTTATTGGTAGAGTTAATGTGATTCTCGGAGATGTAGACCAAGATAGTATCCCAGATTATATTGAAGGACCATATGATTTTGATGGTGATGGAATAGCTAATTATCTAGATAAGGATTCAGATAATGATGGTGTATTGGACGTGGATGAAAATGGTGGATTCAAAGAATTGCTGGATCAAGATGAAGATGGCTATTTCAATATTTATGATATCGATACAGACGGCGATGGAATATTTGACTTATTTGAAACAAACGGTTTTGATGTAGAACCCTATGACGGACGTGTTGGAATAGGTAAGGTAAATGTTGACCGCGACAATGGTATTCCGATATTATCTAATGGAGCTTTGGGTGCGACAATTATTGATACTGATGGTGATGGAATCGGTGACTTTAAAGATATTGACTCAGATAATGATGGCATTTTAGATCTTGTAGAAAAGGGTGGTAATTTATTGCCTGTAGATACCGATGAAGATCTAATTAAAGATTTCAGGGACTTAGATTCTGACAATGATGGAATTAACGATAGTCTAGAAAGAGATATTGATTCTGACGGTGATAATGTTTTAAACTATGTTGATTTGGATTCTGATAATGATTTAATTCCTGATTCTGTTGAATTGGCGGTTGATAGTGATAATGATGGTTACGGAAATTGGATAGACTTAGACAGTGATGCAGACGGTATTGATGATAAAATCGAAACTCAATGGGATTCAGATGGTGATGGTATTGGGAATTGGTTAGACACCGATGCAGATAACGATGGAATAACAGATTCAATTGAAACGTCTTTAGATTTTGATAATGATTGATATCCTAATTTCTTGGATTGGGATTCTGATAATGATTATATCCTAGATACGATTGAAGCAATTCCATTAAACGGAAATTTACCGTTTGATAATGATAATGATGGTGTCCCTGATTATATTGATTTTGACTCAGATAATGATGAAATCGATGATTATTATGAAGGAACCGCAGATACGGATCAAGATGGTATTATGAATTATCGTGATTTTGATTCTGATGGTGACGGTGTAAGTGATTTAATTGAAGGTAATGGTGATACAGATTCAGATGGGTTACCTGATGCAATTGATGACGATAGTGACAATGATGGTATTCCTGATGTAATTGAGACCAATACGGATATTGATGCTGATAATGTGCCAAATTACAAAGATTTGGATTCCGATAATGATGGAATTAATGATATAAGGGAATGCGGATATGCCGACACTTCTGGAACGGGTATGATAAAACCAGGTGATACGTTAACATTAGCACAAATTACCAAAGATATTGATGGTGATGGTTTGTATAATTTCATGGATAATGATTCTGATGGCGATGGAATTTCAGATTTATTTGAATCAGGTTATGGATATATCGATCTTGACTATAATGGCATGGTAGATGGTTCAGATGCCGATGGGGACGGGATTTTTGATTATGCCGATGGTTTAGAAGGACAATTTGGAGATTTGTATGATGTTGAGGTACTTGATAGTGATGCTGATACTACTCGAGATTTTGAAGACATTGATAGCGATAATGATCGAATTCCAGACATAGTGGAAACCTGGATTGACCATGATGGTGATGGTATTTCTAGTTATTTGGATTACGATAGTGATAATGATAAAATTTTCGATGTTATTGAAACTGCTGCTGATTTTGATAATGACGGCTTTGGTAATTTTATTGATCTCGACAGTGACGGAGATAATATTTTAGATGAAATTGAGGGTACGAAAGACTCAGATAGAGATGGTTCACCAAATTATTTGGACGTAGATAGTGATAATGACGGTCGTGACGATAATGAAGAAGGAATTATAGATTCTGATAATAACGGTAGGCCGGATTACATTGATCCAAAGATTTTTGTGCCTGAGGTATTTACACCAAACGGCGATGGAGTAAATGAGCTATTAGTACTTAGAGGATTAGGTAATTATCCAAACTCAACTATTTCAATTTATAATCAATGGGGTCAACTAGTGTTTAATTCAAATGGAATTTATAATAATGATTGGAATGGTACATTGTTGGAAAATGGAGTAGTTCTTCCTGAAGGTGTATATTTCTATATTTTACAGTATAATAGAGATGACGACGAATTTTATAGTAGACCAGTTGAAAAAGGTAATATTTATATTAAACCATAGATGAAAAGGGTAATTCAATATATTGTTTTAACGGTTACTGCTTTTGTTTATGCAGAAGCTGGCGCTCAACAAGTTGCGCTAACTTCACAATATGATTTGGTATCGAGTCTTCAAAACCCTGCGTATAATGGAATAAATAATACTATCCGAGTTGATGGTATCAGTAGAGTTCAATGGATGAATTTCCCAGGCAGTCCCAAGTATACCGGTTTGGCAGTTCAAACTCCCGTTTCTCAAAGTTTTGCATTAGGGGGAAGTTTTCAATCTTTAGGAGTTGGAGATTTTGAGTTTGCACCTCCATTATCGATGAGTTCATACTGTATTGACCTTGCTTATCATAAGAAAATTTTAAAAAATTTAAATATAGCTACGGGTATAAGAACAGGATTATTCAGTTTCGGAATGAATCTTGGTCAGCTTAAAAGCGAAGTTCCAAATGATATTGCTGTTGCTGGAAATAATTATTCCTTCAACTCTCCATTAATCGGTGGGGGAGTTTTAGCTTATGGAAAAAATTACTATGCCGGTATTTCTATCCCACAATTTGCAGTAATTTCTGATCGTATTATTGAAAATGTAAATTTAAATTACAATGCAAGAAGTTATTACCTATTTACAGCAGGATACGTTCAACACCTTTTAAGAAATAAATTTGCATTAAAACCTACGGTTCAGATTAGAAAATATGAAGGCTTAAAAGAGCAAATTGATGCTAATATTTATTTGTATTACAGAAGTGATTTTATGTTGGGTTATGGTTATAGATCATCAGGCTCGCATCAAATCAATGGTATGTTAAAAGTGAATTCGTATTTTAATATTTATTATTTGTATGAGTTTGGCAGATTTGTAAATGAGGGCATCTCTTTTAATAGTCAAGAATTTGGTTTGCGATATGAATTAAATTATCGCGAACAGAAAGTTAAAACTCCACCAAGATATTATTGATATGTTAAAGCCAGAGTATCTTTTTTTATGGATTTTATTTCACCTGGGAGCAGTTGAATTGCCTCAGCGACTTGCTGATCGAGGTAAGCCAAAAACTCCTGTTACTGAACTTGTTAAAGAATATAAGTACGTAAAAGCAAGTACTTATTATTCTTCTGAAAAGAAGATAAAAAATTTGCAGGAATTAAGGTCTTTGGCACTAGCTTTTCACAACTTAGGGTATACAGATACAGCCTTTAAATTATATCAAAAAGGAATTAAAAGATATCCAAAAAAAATTACGGATTTTGATCGATTGAACATAGCAATTTTTGCAAGAAAATTAGGAGATAATTATTTGGCAGATAGTCTGATAAAACAGATAAAATCAAACGGATTATATAGCAGCCAATCAATTTTCAATGAATGGTCGTCACCAGATTTTATAAACTTGCCAAATCAATCAAAAATGCTTGGTTCAAATCCACAATTGGTATTAGTAGATTCAATAGGATTAAATTGTTTTGGTCTCGTTAAAAACCCTATTACGCTTGAATATTTTGTCAACAGTAGGCAAAATAATTTTGATGGTTTTTGGGGAGAAAGTTCTATCCTCGATGGCAATCCCTATTCTTCAATTTTTACGTTAAAAAATTCAAAAAAGAAGAACACTAAAGAAGCCCCGATACCTTTCGAATACCAAACGGCTAACCGAAATATTGAAGTTACCGATATTGATTCTAATGGCGCTTTTTATATATCAGTTAATTCACGGTATGTGAATGATTCAGATGTATATTGTTTAAATATCAATCAGCTGAAATATGATACCTCGGTTTCAAAATATACAATGCGAGGGCTGGGATTGGAAAAGTTTGAATATAATGCTTCGGGTTTTGTTATAAGCCCTGATGCAAAACATGCCATGTTTGTAAGCGATATGTTAGGAACAATTGGTAAGTCTGATGTATTGTATTGTGATTTGCTATGGAAAGATGGGTTACCTAAAATTGAAAATTATACTCTAGTTAGTGGACCTGTAAACACAATATTATCTGATTTTGATCCCTGTTTTATTACAAACAATATAGTAGCTTTTGCTTCGGATGGTCACATCGGAAAAGGTGGTTCTGATATTTACTTTTATCATCTGTACAATGGTACATTAATTCATGCTGGTAGTTCAATAAATACAAGTATGAATGAGCATTCACCTAAGTATATTGATGGTACATTATATTTTTCACGTCAATTAAAAACTGGCAAATCAAGTCTACTTTCAATAAA
>Ga0181592_10002494_pt1 | contig 15160 bp, 9 predicted proteins | sample 071ome_20_FD_133755 | JGI IMG/M metagenome (GOLD analysis project Ga0181592, IMG submission 133755) | Coastal salt marsh microbial communities from the Groves Creek Marsh, Skidaway Island, Georgia - 071412BT metaG (megahit assembly) | ecosystem: Environmental > Aquatic > Marine > Intertidal zone...
AGGCCGCCTAGTGCCTCAACTTTGCGACTGGAGCATTAAAGCGGTTCCGATACACGCGTTGTATCCAAGTAACCGTCATCTGAGCGTGAAGGTCAGAAGCTTCGTCGACTATGTAATCGAAGAACTGAGGCAAAACCCCCCTTGGGAAGTGGAATTTTCTGACTTCACTCAATGCAGCGCATTGAAGTAGCTCGATAGACATAGAGCCAAAGTTTAAACCAATAAAAAGGCGGGAAATACCCGCCTTTTTATTGCTCTTGAATCAACTCCAATATCTTCTGTCTCTGCTGGCTGGATAAATTTACGTTGTCACTCGACAAGAATTGACCCAACTGTTTGATGACCTGATTAAAATCTTCATCTAGTTTTAACCCCTCAGAGAAAATGACATTAGTACTTTGAATACCATACTCCATAACACGCTCTAGGGCTTTTTCTTGTTCTTCATGCAGCGCAAGGTTCACGATCACCTCACTAATGCCATCCGACATGTTCTCTACCACATCGGCAATGTTACGCATGACATTTTGATAACCTTCATCGATATTGGCCATCATAGATTGCATACGGGCCGACAGTGCCTTCACCAGCTTTTGCTGATCCTCAACCTGGGCAATATTTTCCAACGCCTTTAGGCGCGCGTCTGCCCCCTGCAACAATGAGAAAATATTGTCTTTTAAGGCCCCATATTTTTTTTCATCTTCTAACGGCATGTTCTTAACGAGCAAAGACACTTGCTCGTAGTTCATAACACTGCGCCGACCAAAGTCCACATAGCGACCATCATCTTTTAATTCCCAAAGCAACGAGGACTCCAGCTCTTTCGCGATCCCCGAAATGTCCATGTTCTTTATACCCATGTCACTGCGCAGCTGCAGACTGGCCTTTAGGCCATAACTGTTTACGGATTGAAGCAGGCGCATGCCCAGTTCATCCAAGTTGCTACACTCATGCACATCCAGCAAGAACTGGATATTGATACCCAAGTCAGATGTGTCCGACATGGCGATGAACGCCAACTCTGTGGCTTGCTTAATCTGCGCTTGCAACTGTTCGCTGGCAATCTTGTTATATATCAATTTCTCGCAGCGCAGTGCGACTTCCTCAATGGGAATGGAGTCATCGACGTAATCACCGCATCCCAATTCAAAAGCTTGTAGACGGCTTTCTTTCATCGAGTCGCTGTGTATCACCACAATCGGGACATTTTCCACATCGTCTTTTTTCTTAATCGATTCGATAAGGGACAGATCCATACCTTCTAATGACACCAAATCTAAGACGATAAGCTTAGCGTTTGGCGTCACTCGATGCATGAATTGCTCAAAAATGGGGTATTGGCAAAGGTGATAGCGACCACCAAGGGTCTTGGTAAACAGCTGCGGGCGACTGCTTAAGATAACGATATCGTACTCTTCTTCCATGAGCTAAACCTCTCCTGATTACTAAGGTTTAGCTCATAATACGACGGCTTGCCACTAGATAAGGCCAATCTCCCTAGCTTTAATGATGGCTTGGGTTCGGCTCTTCACCCCCAGTTTGGCATTAATCCTTCTCGCGTGGGTCTTGACGGTATGCAGACTAATAAAGAGCTTCTCGGCAATCTCTTGGTTCGATAGGCCTTGCGCTATCAACTTCAGCACCCCCATTTCCCTTTGGCTGATCACCGATCTCGCTTGGGCAAACGCTTGGTTATGATTATCGTCTTCGTTCAACTCAATGTTTTGTAAAATGGCTTGGACGAACCCTTTCTTTTTCAGTGTAGGAGGAAGCTGATTATATAGGGCTGCCATACCAGAGCTGTATTCTATAAACGGCATAACACAATAATCTTTCTCGGCCATTGCGATGGCCTGACGAAAATCTTGAAACGCGCTTTCTTCTTGGCCCAATTGATATTTCAGCAGGGCACGCATAAGGTAAACGAAAATCAACGCAAATCCCTGCTGACTTTTCGGCGCGCTGTCATCGAATTTTTTCTCCAGTAAATTCAATGCATCTTTATGGTTACCCGCAATGGATTTCGCCCTGACAAAAAACACATCCACCAGACCTTTTAAGGCAGGGTAGTGTTCTGGCGATAACGCGAACGGATTATTATCCAATAACGAATATAAGCCTCTCAAATTGGCCAAAGCGCTATCGAGACGCCCTTGGTCAATCAACAAGTTAATACGCATGGTCGACAACCAAGGTTGGAAAATATAACCGGGGATGGACCAGCGTTGAAGCTGTGCTTCTGCTTGTGACAAGTGATCAAATGCCAATTCCGTTTGCGCACGCTGTCGCGCTATGTTGCTCAACAGCACATAGCTCATGATGATATAGCCATCATGACACTGCCTAGAAACTTCTAGACCATATTTAAGTAAAGATTCCGCTTCTTCTGGTTGGTTTGACAACCACTTTATATAACCCTTATACGTCAGGAGGCGACCATAGGCCGCCGCTTTTTCTTTATGGGGTAAACGGTCACTAAGACTTAAGCCTTCCTCGATGATCTTGAGTGCCAACAGCATGTTGCCTTTCACCTGTTCAATCCGAGCCTGCTCATGCAAAGCCAGCATTTCTAAATGAACACTGCCAGCGGATCGCGCTGTTTCAAATGACAAACGATTGTATTGTCGAGCTTCGGCAATTTGATCCAACGTCATATAGGCATTGGATAGATTAAAATAGGTAATGGCCTTAGCCATAAAATTCTTAGCGGGCAACTTATCCAGAGCCTGTTTACACAGCTGAATTGCATTATCAATATTGCCTCGACAACGGGCCACGTATGCACGAATGGCAAATAACTGGCCCGACAACTCATCGTTAATTAACGATTTATCTACTGCAATAAGGCGATCGAGTTTAGCCATTAATCGTTCAGATTCATCCGGCTGTTGAGCCAATGCCAAGGCCCAACTGAATATAATAATAAGCCTCGGGCTAGCACTAATAACATCGTCTGGCAGCTGCTTTCGCCACGTTAAAATTTGCGCCAAGTCTTGATCATTTAAAATGCGTTCTGCCGTTTCCTGTAGTAGTTGGGCTGCCTTACCTTTATCGCCCGCTTGCAGCGCCATCTCGATCGCTTCGATGTATTGACCTTGACGGTGTAACCATTCACTGCCCTTTAGGTAAACGTCAGACAAATACCCCTGATCAATATCCGCCATGAAAAAACGACGTAATAAGTTATGACAACGAAACCAAGAATGTCGGTCTGACCCATGTACTACGTACAAATGTTTATCAGCCACCGTTGAAAGCAAGCGAGAGGCATGCTCTATATGAAACACATGCTTCATATAGTCCGGCGTCGCCTCACCCAGCAACGCCAACTGTTTTACAATGGACGCTTCGCCTTCTGTTAGCTCGCTCAATACTTCTTGCTGGAAATATTCTTGTATCACAGGCTCGTTGCCATGAGGACTGACACGGCCGAATTCTTGATAAATGTTGTGCAGCATCTGAGCACCAACAAACCAGCCCTCACTTAATTCGTACCACTCCCCAACCATGACACTGGATACATCAGCAAACTGACCCACCCATTGGTCAAACTCATTGGCCGTGAGCGACAGTTCGTGCTCGCCAATCGTGAGTAAGCGACCGCTGACTTTATCTTTTGCTTTGTGGAATATTTCTCGACGACGAGACGTCACATACAAAATTAAATTTCGCGGTGAAAATTCAAACAAATGAGAGAGTAATTCGAATGACTCCGTTCCATCGAGATAGTGTGCATCATCTAATGCGAGGTGAATGATTTGTGGATACTGGCCTATTTCATTTAATAAAATATCGAACACGGCATCAAACGGTTTACCTTGATCAATGGCTTCTAAGGCTCGCAAACCCAGCTGTGGATCCGCTGTATTTAACGCACATGAAAGATAGGTGACAAAACGAAGTGGGTCCTGTTCCTTTGGATCTAACGTTAACCACCCCACAGGTTCTTTTGCCTGAATTCGAGTATTTAACCACTGCGTTAGAGATAGCGATTTACCATAACCCGGTGCCGCTTCAATCAGCACTCGGTTCGCGTTGGCGACATGAGACTGGATCAGTTCATTGAGTTGTGGCCGTTTAATATGCTGAAGTGGCAGAAGTGGCATGCGCAACTTCATTGCCAAAACTCGTACACGGTCTTGTGCTAGGGATTTAACTACTGAGTTTTCTACCGAAAACACGCCCACGCCCCTGATATTTTTATTGTTAAAAGGAATGATAGCCGACTAGGGCTATAGGTGCTGTGATACTGGTGTGGCGGAATCAAACCATTGACGGGACAAAATTTCAACAACTTCGAGCTGATTTTCCAACATTCGTACAAAAAAAAGCCCAGATCCATGATCTGGGCTTTCTTCGCAATCCGCTAGGGACTAGCGAACACCTGAACGGCGAAGCGCTGCTGGGGTGTAGTCTTTCTCGCTACGAGTAAAACCAAAGTCGTATGGAGCGGTTTCTTCGTTATCCAAACCTAGGGCTAGGTAACGACCCGACTGTAAGTCATACAGGGTTTCGATGGTGTACCAAGGTACTTTACGATCATAGAAGAAGATGTTGTGAGCTTCCGCCACACGCCATAGCTGTCCACGGCCATCGTAATGGTCGATTTCAGTGGCTTGCCAAGTGTCTTCATCGATATAGAAGCTACGCTTACCATAGATGTGACGCTGACCATCTTTAAGAGTGGCTTCAACGTGCCATACACGGTGTAGCTCATAACGAGTTAGATCCTGGTTAATGTGACCTGCTTGAATGATCTGATCATACTTCACATCACCGCTGTTCAATTTGTAAGAGTTGTAAGGAATGTAAACCTCTTTCTTACCGATGAACTTCCACTCATAACGATCCGGTGCACCGTTATACATATCGAAGTTGTCCGAAGTACGCATACCATCAGACGCAGTACCTGGGCCATCGTATGCTACCTGAGGCGCACGACGTACACGACGCTGACCGGCGTTATAGATCCACGCTTTACGCGGCTCTTTTACTTGGTTCAATGTTTCGTGTACCAACAGAACGTTACCGGCTAGACGCGCAGGAGACACAACATCTTGCTTAAAGTAGAACAGGATATTGTTGTCTTTCATGGTGTTTGGATCGTAATCCGACAACTTGTTCTTAAAGGTAAATTCATCACGGAACTTAACAATGGTGTAATCCCCGTTTGGCTGAGGCGTAGCCTGACCAATAACACGAGTTACACTACCGCCACGGTAACGCACGATGTGGTTCCAGATCATTTCCAAACCACTGTTCGTGATTGGGAATGGAATACCCTGATCGTAATTCGACATACCATTACCACCTTCGATCAGTTTCGTCTTGGTGGCGTTGGCGATGCTCGCATCGTAAATTTCTTGAGGTAGACCTGAGCTACGGCGAGTTTGGTAAACTGGCATTTTGTAGGTAGCAGGGTACTTCTTGAACATAGCAATCTGACCTTCTGTCAGGTTTGCCTTATATTGTTCGTAGTTTTCCGCAGTGATGGTGAATTTCACCTTGTCTCCTGGGAATGGGTCAATGTGCTTCATGCCCGCTTTAAAGCCGGCTGGCACTTCAACACCACCAGTCCAAGCTGGGATGGCACCGCCATTACCCTTCTTTTCAGCACCAATTGGTGTCAATTCTTTTCCTAGCTTGGCGGCTTCCGCTGCCGATACCGCTGCCATGGAGTTTGCGGCTGCCAAGGACAGCGCTAACGCGCTGCCCAGCATGATTTTATTCTTCAATAACATATTCATTCCTTTACGAATCTCTATGCCTAACTTGACAGTCTAGCAGTTAGAACGTGACTTTCAGGTTCAAGCTTACATTGTCGCGATCTTTCAACTGATCGTACTTGCTACCGTCGTACATGGTGTATGCCAAGCCCGCACTGTAGGTGTTCAAGTAATCGAAGTTAAAGGCGATATCAGTCTTAACACGACCATCAACAAACGCACCGCCTGGCTCAGGCGCAGTGCCTTTGTCTAAACCAATGGATAGTTGTGGCTTGAAGTTCCAGCCGAATACCGCATTCGGGTAATCTAAAGAGGCACGTGCACGCACACCGTAGGAAACATCATCTACATAACCGTCTTGGGTACAGTAGCTGTCATTAATGTTGCCGCCTTCGGTTGCGGAATTATCGATACACTCATCATTAGCCGCACCACCGCCACCAGGCACTGAACCGATACCGTAGGCACCAGAACGACCATAGCGAGCCTCATCCAATCCAGGCAGGTCAGGAATATAAGTAGCACCAATTTCTGACACAAAGCTCAAACGGCTCGCACCCATCACTTGGTCAAAGAACTTGATGAACGTCATTTGTGCTTGCCACACGTCATAGCGGTCAAAACCGTCAAACGCATTGCCTTCAAGCATCGCTACAGCTTCATCGATGTCAGCCGCTTCGCCAGAGTCGATAAGCGGTTGAGCGATTTGACGCAGCAACAAACTCATGTCATTTAGAGTACCACCAAGGATCAACTCAAAAGAGTTCCACTGAAGCGGGTAATCTTGCTTCAAGCTCAGCTCACCACCGATGGACCAACCGCTGTCGGTACCGCGGTTGAAAGAAATACCGGTTAGCTTAATGTCTTCTGGATAAACGATCTGGTATTTAGGGAAGGCACCAATATCACCACCCGCCGCGTAACCAGAAATATATGGTAGGCGACTATGGATGTTCATGTGGTAAAAACCGAATTCGGTATCACCTAGGTCTTCAGAGTACCAACGTAGTGCGATACCAAACTGACCGTCGTCTTTTGGCTCATCGTCTGGCGTGATACGTTCAGTAATCGCTTGCGCATAGCCTTGCTCATATAGCTCTGCAATTTCCAGTTCACTCTGGGTACCGCCTAGGTAAACCGGCCCACAGCCATCCGCAACGATATCAACGGTAGAGAAGAACGTGCCACAAGCATCTGGGCGGGTTTTTTCCCACTCTAGCTGATAGAAAGCTTCAAGAGTTACGGTATCGGTTAAACCGAATGAACCATAAGCCATGTTAACAGGCAGTAATACTTCTTTAACTTCTACACCCGGCTTACGAATGGCGGATGCGTTCACAGGGTTAATCGAGTTAATACCACCTAAGATAAAGGTGCTCTCACCCCAGCTCACCACTTGGCGGCCTAGACGCACAGAGGCTGGAACATAACCCATATCGAAGTTGTACCAAACGAAAGCATCTAACAGGTCATAACCCGCGCCCGCTGCATCTTTAGTTTCATCAATATAGGGCTTAAATGCCGGATCTTGGTTCATGATGACATCATCATAGAACGCAGTACCGCGGAAGAACGCACCGCCGTCACCCATCACCATTTCAAGATCCACGTTACCTTTTACCACGTTCGTGATCAGGTCGTTTTTCTCATAGTTAAGAGTACCGTCATCATAGTTGTAGGTTGAGCCTTCACCACCGGCTTTATTTTGCGGTGCAATTTGACCCATGTCTTGTTCCTCGGTTCGCATACCGATACCCCAAGACAAACTGGTGTTGAGCTGTGCGCTCACTGGCCCCATTTGAAACTCTAGGGCACTGGCAGAAGCAGCACTGAAGGCGGCCACTGCAAGTGTTAATGTTTTAATTTTATTCATTCTAGACCTCGTATCCTTAAAATTCTTATTCATATTGAGTAGGTCTTGATTACGGTGCATCAGAGATGAGAACCGAATTTTCGTCAGCTGTTGCTACAGAGTCCGTCAAGATCAGCTGAACGGTCTGAGACAACATCTCAGCATAAGCATCTTCAGAGTCGAAACTGGTGGCATCTGTGCTGGTTCCCGCTGAAGAGAACGTGCCGTGTCCGCCGACAGAATACTTGGCAATGAATTTGTCATCCGCAGGGGTATCCACTACGTTCTCTGCACCTAATAGCTCCAGCATTGGGTCTAGGCCAACCAGTGGGCTACGAGCCGTGTCTGCCTGAGGAGTAGAAGCATCTGCCAGTACGTAGGTGTCCGCTGCCACCATGATGCCTTCGCCATTCACAGGAACCACAAGGTCAGCTGGATTGGTCGAGCCATTGCCATACATACCCACTACAAGTACTGGGATGTCAGAGGTGGCACTTCCACTCTTCAGGTTCTCGATGAAGTTCATCGGGTCAGCGCTGTCCACAGTCGCTTGGAACACTTTCATGTAGCTTTCAAGTGTGGAATTACCCTGTACAAGCGCACTGCTGCTGCCAGCCAAACCATTGAGAACCTGACCAGAAAGCGCTACTGAGTTTTCGATCAACTTGGTCAAGTGGCCGCCTGGCGTTGCCAGTACTGCACGATCGATTTGGTTTAGGTTAGCGTTGCCATAACCATTCACAGACAGGTTATTAACCGCAACGAACGTGGTACCAATGATGCCACCTAGAGAGTGACCTACATAGGTTACGTTTGAAGTATCAAGGTCAGCTGAATCATCACCATCCACATCAATGTTGCCAAGCGATGCGTTTAGATTCATTAAATCCATCACCCCTTGACGCATGTTGTCACGGGTACGCTGGAAGTTATCCAAACGAATCCAAAGTGTACCTGAACCACCTAAGCCATTTGCGAAGTCCATCGGTGCAACTGCGCCTGAGCTAGTTAAATATAAGTTCTCATGACGTTCCGCTAGGTCATCTAGAATCGTCTCGTTTAACGCATTCACGTTTGATTCATCAGCTACGGCTGCTTCAGCTGCCGCCACTGCCAGAGACTTCGCATAGGCCCATGGGTAAGAGGCTTCACTACCGCTTGCAACATAGTCTACGCCCAAACCTAAGCGCGAACTGTCAGCCGCAATACCATGGTGCGGAAGATCCATCGCGATCACCACGCTACACGTTAAGTCAGCAACTTTAGAACCGTTAATAAGGTTACCAGTACGCTCAGAGGTGAAACCGTGCTGCATGATCACAACCGGCCAACCTGAACCTGGTTGAGACGCACCGCAACCTGCTCCACCCGGTCCGGTACTGGTGTAGTTAGCAGCGGTCGTACCTTCGATGCCATCCGTTGATGCCAAGAAAGTTGCCACATCCGTTGGAATCGGCTCGAACATCATTACCGGTACCACAACATCTCGTTGTTTTTGGGCCAGTGGGTAACGATGCGTCACGTTTTTCTCGCCATCTACGTCAGAAGGAGGCGTATTACCGGTTGGATCTAATGCACCACCAACCGTCGTATTTGCTGACCAGTAATCGCCCGCATCGGTCGCAAGAGATACTGTGTACTGAGGCAACTGAATCGCTCCTTGGCTAACCAGCACGTTGTCTGTCAAAGCTGGATCAAATTCTTGCGTTGACGAGTCGTCGGTTAGGACTGAGACAGGAATCTGGTGAACACCCGCTCCGCCTGCGTTTTTGATCAGTTCAAATGTACGAGCTGTCGGCTTAACCGTGCTGAGTAGGGCCTGCAATACAGCATTTCCACTTACCACGTCGGCACCAGCTGCCGCGTTTACCCATACATCAGGGTTCGCCATGAAAGTAAGAACTGTTTGAGGGTCAACGGTCGTAAACGCCGAAGAGATGGCTACGTTGTCAGCCGTGATCGCACCACTGGAGGCAAGTGAAACATAACCCATTGCCAACGATTCCCAACCATTAATCGCCGCACCCACATCCACAAGGGCTGGGCTGATGAGGTTCTCACCGGCTTTGATTGTTGCATAGTCAGGTGATGGTTGAATGGCTGTGCCACTCGCATCGGTAACGCCATTCGTCACGATGGCAATGTATTTGGTTTTGGGGTCCAAAGGTGTGGTCGGGCTAATACGAATCATGTTGTTCGTACCGCCATCAATGCTTAATACGCTGGCCTCGTAAGAGCCAACCGCCGGTTGCTTAGCGCCAAACAAATTAGCCGCTGCCGCGTAGTCTGCCGCATCAGTATATAAAGCAGAGGTTAAAAGAGCACCCGCGTGGGTGACATCCAATGCGTCGTAGTTAGCGGCAGATAAAATTTCAGGTTCTGTCTCGGTTCCAATGTTGTAACCGCCGCCAACGTCAGGGAAATTCAGTGCCTGAACATCAGCTGCATTCGGCAAACGCACCAACCACACGGTCGACATGGCGTTCACAGTCGCAGGATCAACCGAACCGCTCAGTTTTAAGTCGATGGGAGCTAATGTAGAAATACCGCCATCAAGGTCATTGATCGCATCGATCACTGGGTTACCGGCGGGTAGGCCTGCATCTGCGGTGCCGTCGGTCGCACTGGCTGCAGCAAAAATCAAATCAATACCGATTGGAAGAACCGTATTAACCGGATCAAATAGCGGGTATACGAATTGAGATAACGTTTCTTCCCGTTCCAACTGAGACGCAGGCGCGTTGCCGGCACTATCCGTAGTCGAACTGATATTACAGCCCGCTAACCCCAACACTGAGGCAGAGACTGCGAGACTTAAGAGGGATTTTTTAAGCATAGGAGTGTTTCCCCTTTTTTATGATTATTTGAGCCGCTTAAATGGTTGGGGCAGCTTGCATCCAAACAGTGTCCGAATATATCTAAGCACCATCAGAATAAGATCACTCCAAAGTATGATTAGCCGCCTAACCGCTCGTCTTTCGCCAAGTTTTATTCAAACAGGTGTTTGAAGCAAAGACGCTTGTACCAACTTTAGAGTAGCTGCACTAATGTCGAAACAATATGAATCCTGAGGCAATTTATATCAAGCAATTATTAACGGGTTTACGCTTAAACATAGCCTTTTAACACATTCTGATGGCGCGTATTTTCCACTCTGAATTCTATTCATACTTGGTTATTCACAAGAGTAATCCCTAACAGCAAAAACCAGACTATCTTCGATTAGCCCAATCGACCTCCACTTGGTACAATTCGCCCCCCAAATACATTGGCGCTCTCGGTCCACTCTGTAGATACGCCAAGCAGCTACAACAAAGAGGCACACTATGTCTAAACAAGATTCTGTCGTCATCGTAAGTGGTGTACGTACCCCAATGGGCGGATTCCAAGGCAGCTTAGCTAGCGTTAGCGCTCCTGATTTAGGCGCCATCGTCATCAAAGAAGCGGTCGAGCGCGCAGGCCTTAAAGCCGAAGACATTCAAGAAGTGATCATGGGTAACGTTTTACCTGCAGGTCTTAAGCAAGGTCCAGCACGTCAAGCCATGCGCAAAGCCGGCCTACCGGATGCCACAGGCGCCACCACCATCAACAAACTGTGTGGCTCTGGCATGAAAGCGACCATGTTTGCACACGATCTGATTAAAGCTGGCACCAACGATGTCATGGTGGCTGGTGGTATGGAAAGCATGTCCAATGCACCTTACATCTTACCTAATGCCCGCACCGGTTATCGCATGGGTCACGGTGATCAAGCCATGGACCACATGTTCTTAGACGGTCTTGAAGACGCTGAAACAGGTCGCTTGATGGGCTCTTTTGCTCAAGAAGTAGCAGACAAACGCGACATTAGCCGTGAAGACATGGACAACTATGCAATCCAATCTTTGACCCGCGCCAAAGCAGCGATCGAAGCCGGCTCACTAAAAGACGAAATCGTACCGGTTACCGTCAAGACCCGTAAAGGTGAAGTGGTTGTTGAAAATGATGAGCAACCCTTTAACGCCAACATCGAAAAAATTCCAACGCTACGTCCTGCATTCAAAAAGGATGGCACCATCACTGCCGCCAACGCCTCATCTATTTCCGATGGCGCCTCAGCTCTTGTATTGATGCGTGAAAGCGAAGCGGAAGCACGCGGTCTAAAACCAATGGCTCGCATTCTTGGCCACGCCACTCAGTCACAACACCCAAGCGAGTTCACCATTGCCCCTGTAGGTGCCGTAGAAAATCTGTTGAAAAAACTAAACTGGTCTGCCAGCGATGTTGACCTCTGGGAAATCAACGAAGCTTTCGCAATGGTTGCCATGATGCCAATCATCGATCTTGGTCTAGACCCTGAAACCGTCAACATCTTCGGCGGTGCTTGTGCACAGGGCCACCCTGTTGGTTCAACCGGTTCTCGTTTAATCGTTACCTTAATGAACGCGCTTAAGACGAAAGGTAAGAGCAAGGGTGTTGCCGCTCTTTGCATCGGCGGCGGTGAAGCCACTGCCATGGCGATTGAATTAATCTAAGACCTTCGATTTTTTCAATTCGAAAAAAAGCCCAGAAATCATTCTGGGCTTTTTTGTTTTGAACCTGATTACGTCGCTGGCACGAGATGGCTCTCCGCCTCTCCCGACTCCACCTCTCTATTGACCAAGAACCGACCAAACTGCTGACTCACTCCAAGGTCGCCAGAGAAGCCGTGGCTCTTTTGATAGGCGACTTTCCCATTGATAATCGTAAGATCGACCGCTTCGTCATTACGTTTAACCAATCGCTCGATTCCGAATCCATCCATCGGCGCTTCAGCAACGTCATCCAACTCATCCGTTAACCCTTCAGGGTTGACTACAACCACATCAGCTCGATTCCCTTTGCGAATACACCCCGCATCTAAACCAAACCAATCTGCAAGATCGCCAGTCAACTTACGCACACCCTGTGCAGTTGTCATAAAAGCATTTCCATCCAACTGAGCATCACGAACGTATTTCAAAAGTCTTAATGGAAAGTTATACATGGCCAACGAACGAATGTGGGCTCCGCTGTCACCAAAGCCGATATGCGTAAAAGGACTCGCAATCAGTTTATGCATAATGTGTGGGCGATTATTACTGTAAGTGGTTTTCCATTTTAACTGCTTTTTATATTGGGTTGCCAAATCAAAGAATGCATCCACCGCGTCTACGCCATAGCCTTCACCTACTTGTTGGAAGTTTTTTCCAACCAGGGTTTTATCCGGACAATCGGTAATCCAGCCATCGCTAAAATCTCGATGCCACAAACCCACTGAAAATATTTCAGAGACATGCTTTTTGAATGCCGCCCGAAATTCAGGTTCGTTTATTTTCTGGTACAACTCTGCTTCGTCTTTCATATCACGCAGTAATGCACCTGTTTCAAATTCTTCAAATGCGTTCACCTCCAATCCCTCTAAATGAATAGTGAAAGGCGCAGGCAATGTTTGCCAACGGAAATTTCCGCGCAGTATTCTGTTAGCAATAAAACCACTCACACGTGTAATACGATGTAAGAACGGATTTGATTTTAAATCGAGTGCGGTGAGCATAGTCACTTTCATAGGGCGACGAAACAGTCCATGAGCCTGCCACAAGAACCCAAATACATTGACCTTTTTCACTGCATCAGGCGCGCCCTGTAAAATGGCATTACGCTTACGCAAAATTTTAAATAGTCGTTTAAATTCCCACCAAGTAGAAAACGTTGAAGGCAGTGGCTTTGACCACGCACGATCACCGTCTAACTTATCTAACTTCGTCGTCATCATGGACATGCCCAGGCAACCGTAATCCAACGCTTCTTCGAGCATGTTTTCCATCGCCTGCATTTCTTTCTCGGTTGGTTTAACATCGGACGTAGCCCGTTCAATCCCCATGGCTGCCACACGCATATCACTGTGGCCGATAAACGAACACACATTTGGCCCCAATGTATGCTGGTCGTAAAACGCTCTATAGCCTTTAGCGTCTTTCCATGTTTTCATTTTTTCTAGAATCGGCAATACAGATTCACGAGGCACCGCTTCCACACGGGTAAATAAATCTGAACAATCCTCAGGCTCGCTGTTCACCATAGAAATAGAACAGGATCCAATGGCAATGGTCGTGACACCGTGACGAACAGACTCTTTCAGCGCAGGTGCCGCCACAACTTCTGCATCATAATGACTATGGATCTCTAGAAAACCTGGCGTCACCCATTTCCCACTCACATCAAAAACTTGTTTCGCCTCAGATGCGTCAATACCCTGTTGGCTGACGCTCGCAATTCGGCCATCTGCAATGGCAACATCGGCTATTACCGGCGGTTCGCCACTTCCATCGAAATAGTGGCCGCCTTTGAGTAAAAGATCGTACATGATTCGCCCTCTTATTATTTTATGAAGCGGTTAAGTAGCGACTGACAATGAGGATGCCCCCTGTCAGACATAACAATGAGTAAACGCAGACACGAAAGTGAGATTCTTTTACGCGATCATGTAAAAAATTGCCGAGCTTAACGGCAAGAACTAATACAGGCAGATACATGAGCACCTGAGGCAGCACAGGTATCAGTCGACCGTCCAATAAGAACGCCGTCGTTAACAACGCATTCAGCGTAAACCACACAAAAACCATGGTGGCTCGAAACTGGGCTTTATTGATCTTGGTTCCCGCCACAGCATAGACTAAAAGCGGACCGCCACTGGCAAATAATCCGTGTGTTACACCCGCACCTAACGTGATCAGCCTCGTTTTCCATAGCGGGCGCTGCACGTCATTGTGCAGGTGATACATACGCCAAAGTTCTCGACTGGCAAACCAAACGATCAAACAACCGAAGGCCTGTTTCAGTAGCACTTCATCTAGATAAGGTTTCGATAGATAACCAATCAAAGTGCCGGACAACATACCTGGCAAGATCATTTTGATCAGCAAAGATTTATCAATGTTTTTTCTATTCTTAAACGCCAATACACTGGTCATACAAATATTGAGGCACACCAATATCGGCAACACCTGATCAAATGGCAGAAAGAGCACGCCTAATGACAGGGCAATGACAATACTGCCAAAACCCGTGACCGCCTCCATCGTGTAAGCCAGTAAAATAATCGCGGCAAATAATACCCAAAGTAATTCCATTATCGTCTCATCGTGCGTTAAATTTGATTCGCTGCCGCACCCGGCCTACGGTTAATACTCTGACGTGACCAGATAAAGGATAACGCCAACCCGCTCACTAAATGCCACACGCCCCAGAACGCGGCAATCAACAACATGCCAGATGCATTTGGAAAGAAAGTAAAAATAATCACGAGCGCTAATGCCCCATTCTGAATACCCACTTCTAAGGCGATGGCACGACGGTCAGCCACTGGCAATCCCACCAAAGCAGCCCCCGCATATCCAAGGGTCAACGCCAAACCATTGTGAGCCACCACCAATACGAAAAACAGATCAAAGTACTGGACAAACTGATCGGTATTTTTGGCAAACGCCAACATCGCTAAAGCAAACATCACCATTAGCGCAAGGAGCCTCAACGGTTTTTCAACTTTTCTAGAGAGACTTGGGAATCGCTGTCCAACCCACAT
>Ga0181592_10002504_pt1 | contig 15119 bp, 12 predicted proteins | sample 071ome_20_FD_133755 | JGI IMG/M metagenome (GOLD analysis project Ga0181592, IMG submission 133755) | Coastal salt marsh microbial communities from the Groves Creek Marsh, Skidaway Island, Georgia - 071412BT metaG (megahit assembly) | ecosystem: Environmental > Aquatic > Marine > Intertidal...
AAAGGTGATGGTGTGTTGAGCACAGCAGATGTGCATTGGGCTTGGGTAGAATCCAACTGCACACCACAAGAAATATCAGTGTTAACTGATGATCTAGCACTGGATCCTGCTACATGTAGACTGGTACGCCAAGGCATTGAACGCACATTAGCACCTCACACGGATGATTATGGCAACAGACAGTACAGCATACTGATAAACTATCGTTATCCGCTGACTTTGAATCACATAGTGAATGGCAGTCAAACACAAACCATAATACCAGAAGGTGGCTACAGTTGGTTGGATAACAGTCAGTTACATGATGCAGGGCCTGTGGATCCCGGTGTGCAGAATCTCAACCTCAGCATCAATTGGGGTGCAAATCAATTCAAAACAGATGTTGCTGAGAAACTGGGTATCAGTTTAGATTCTTGACGATGTCAAACACTGTGTTCACAGTGGCATCATCAACTGATATAGGTGTATATGGAATATCATATGTGTTCAATATGTGCAACATCACTTGATCTATCTGCAGTGCCTGTTCCAAGTTCTGTTCTCTGCCTGTTTGTTCATATGCATCATCACGTCTCTGCAGATAAAAGTTGATGTTGTCATACTTGCAGTAGCATTCATACGCCATCTTGTCTATGAGATCTGAATAATAGGTTTGATTGTATGCAGTTCTATACACAGCACTCAGCATGATTGGGCTGTCTGTGATACACCAATCCACTTGATCCATCAATCGCAACTGACGTCTGTGCTGTTTAGCCATCACATACAGTTGATCTTTCAGCATGTCAAACTGACCTTCCCACACACACTGTTTGGCAAATTCATTTATGACTTCACAGTTGTAGCCTGCTGTTTTCATCCGATAAAACAATCCAGTAGCCTGTGTGCTTTTGCCTGTGTTTGGTCCACCAAAGAAGTTGATCACTTTCATTTGTAGCCTATCTGCATCAGTCTGGTGTATGCCGGTGTGATCAGTTCACCCACATACAGTGTTTCGCTGAGTGGGTATTTGGATTGCATGTGTTTGACATCATCACACACATTGATGTGTCCTTCAAAGTCAGTTGAGTTATTGGTCTGCATACAGATCAGTTGATCAGTGTCCACACTGTGAAACCAGTCTGTGCTCATGTGTTCGCATGAGGTGTTTATGATCCATTTTGGTTTTACTGAGATCAGTTCTCCCCCGGTCTCAAACTGCATGTTTGCACAATCCAAATTGTTCACATCTGCCACCACACCTTTGTATCGCCATGCCTGTTGCACCCATCGTTGATTCAATCGCTCTGACTTTTCTATGGCTTCTGCATCACAGTCAATGCCATATATTCTGTCTATGTTGTATGTGGTCAACAATGGCTCAACCAATGTGCCTATCCAACTGCCCAATATGCTCACTGTGACATTGCTCACTATGGGTTTGCTTGCCATTGGGAAACTGATCTTTACCCGTTGCAGTATCACTGTGTACAAGTTTTTCAGCAACCAACTTTTGCTTGCCAACTGACCTTTGCTGAACGCATGAGCAGGATAGTAGTTGTGATGTTGCACAACATGTTCAAAATAACTGGGCTTTGGTTGCCATACTCCTGCATCAATGTAATCACTGACTGCTTGCCAACTGTTTAATTCAATTCTTTCCATTGTGTTTTTAACCACTCATAATCATTTATTCTGTTCAGTTCAGCAGTGTTATTTTTATTGGCTAATCCAAATGCTGAACCTTGTTCTGCACCCAGTTTTGCTTCGTGTCTAAAGTCTGCATCAGGCACAGGGTGCAACCATCCTTGTAAACGTTGTTGACTTTCTGAGTCATCCTTTAGTGTGAGTTTGACACATTCTCTGAATGCACTACGCCATGTGCTGTATGCATCTGTGTTAAAACGTGTCACACATGCCACATCATTCATCACTTTGAATCTACTGCTGAGTCCTGTGGTAAAGTCTAGACCCCAACTGGTAGCATCACGAACTGCTTGTGTGTTAAACAGTTTAACACCACCATATCCATACGTATCACCTGTTACAGGATTACTGCTGTTCCACACGTGGGTAACTGTTTGATCATATATGTCAGGTATGTGATCAAACTTAAAGTCTTCTACAACATCAGCATCACCATCCACTACCCAAAACATTTTGGATCTTACTGCATGACTTGCCACTTGATGAGCATTGAATATGCCTTCCACATCACTGACCAACAGTGTGCCTGCTGGCAATTTATTCAACAACCGTTCCACATCAGGTTGCTTGTATGTGATTAACACTATGTCGTAAGGTTTATAACTGCTACCAGGTTGTTTGACATATTGCAATTTACCACTATTGGTTTTGTTGTACAATATATTATCACTGGTAACTTCTGACATCACAGATGATAACTGTTTGGGCCACAGCCTAACTCCACCATAACTGTGTGTTAGTCCTGTGTGTGGACTTGTTCTTTGCCACACACTGACTTTGTTTACACTGTCCAAGTTAGGTGTGTAACAGTAAGAAAAATTCTCATCCACAAGCACATCACTGTCCACAGTGTAAAACAACTCTGATGTACATTGCTCACAGTATTGTTCAAGTTGTTGTTTGAGAGAATCGCTGTCATTAAAATTGTACATGGGCCACAATGTGGGTGTTGTTATTTGTCTATACACCTGTTTTAGATTTGAGAAACTGTTGTTCACAATTTGTTTAATGCTGTGTTGTTTGTTATTGAATGTGCCTTTAGGTACTAGTCGCACACTTCTAAACTGTTCGTCAGTGTCTTGAAACACATGCACCACATGCTCTTCCCATTTAGTGGGAATAAAATCCCAATGCCAGTCGTCCACAAATGTAACGTATGGATCTACTACCCAATACATTGTGCTGTCGCATTGTGTGTCAAACTCAGCAAGTTGTTCTAATATATCACTGCTAGAACTGAGTTCGCATATGGGATATTCTTTTTGTGTTCCGCCTACAGCACCCAATATCAACTGCTGAGGTATACTGCATGTAGCAACTTGCTCATCTGTTAAACTGTCAACATCATAATCAGTGGGCCACAATCTCAATCCACCATGCCCAATAACAAGCCCTTCACTGTTTGTGCGTTGCCAAACATGCACCACATCTAAAAATTCTTCATGTGGAGTTAGTTGTTCTACACTGTTTACATCAATGTCTGGATCAACAGTGTATACATATTGTGTATCTTTGTGCGAGTCTAGTACTTGCTTTACACACTGAACTGTGGTTTCTTTGAGTTGTACTACCGGCCATTCTTTTTCTTTTGTTGCAGTCTGCGGCATTTCTTTTAATTTTTCAAAACTGTTTTGCAATATAGCATCGTGACTTTCAAACTTTATGTGAGTAGGAACCAATTTTACACCAGTCTTTCTGCTTGTTCCTTCATGTTTCCATATATGGATCACGTCTTTATCGTATTGAGTAGGGTAATAACTGAAGTCAAAGTCCTCATAAACATCCACTAAACTGTCTACTATCCACATCATATCAGCATTAGTTTGGCTCGCTAGACGCTCGTATGCTTCGTCTAAGCCACGTTTTATGTCTGATTGCTGTATGTGATACACTGGATATTCACGTTGCGTACAAGCAGGTTCTCGTATGTATTTAGGTCTGCCTGCTTTTTCTTGCTTGTGTCTTAAACTGACACCACCGTAGTCATACTGTTTATTGGTTATAGGATTTAATTTTTGCCAAACATGTGCTTTTCCATCATCAAAAACATTAGGTGTGAAATCAAAATTAAATGTGCTTAATACATCTACGTTAGGATCAATTACCCAGAACCAATTGAAACTGCTGTTAGCCAATCCTTCTTCATATGTGCTAAACTTTTCAAATTCTATGTCTAATACCACAGGTGAGAATTCATGTTCTTTTATTTCACCGTTCCACTCTGCAGGCATCCACTTTAATAAACCATTAGCAAACACATGACATGTGTTCTTTTCAAACACACTTGGTTGCCAAGGTATTGTGTTAACAGCATCTTTAAATGCTGTAGGCACTATCCAAGAATCTTCTGTAACCGTTTCATCTGACTTGTCAGTGTAGATGATGGGGTAAACTTTTCCGCCCACTGGGTTTTGGTCAATGTATTTGGCATCGCCGCTCCCATTAACCGGAACAAGTTTGATACCTCCTGCTCTGTTGTCGCTGATATTTTTAATTGCTCTCGGGTATTTGTGTTCCAAGTCACCTGGAAACTTGAATACCTGTATGTATCGTTGATCATATTGTTGCGGTACATATCTAAACTCCTCGTTAATCTGATGTTCGCTGTCTATTAACCAAAACATTTTGGTTCTACTTTTTCTAGCATATGTGTCATAATCTGTCAAATTATCTGAATAAAATATATCATAACGTACAGGGCACACATCTTCTTGATATTTGTATTTGGTTACATCAAAGTTTTTATTCATCAACTTGATGCCACCACATCTGTTATCCCATGCATCTACACAGTCTAATGGATAACGTTCTTCTAGATGTCCTGGAACTTTGAATACATGAATGTAATCTTGTTCATGTTGTGCTGGTACAAATAATAACTTGCCGTTGAATGTGTGTTCTCTGTCTACTATCCAGAACCAATTTGTTTTACTGCGTTCAGCATATTCTGTAAAAGTATCTGCTGTGAAATCATCACAGTCTATGTAAAACACATCATAACTTTCATCTTCAATAGGACATGCTGGATGTATTTTTGTTTCTGCATTGCGCCAGTCTCTGGGCACAAGCCTGATACCTCCCATTGCCATAGGATATTTTTCTTTTAATTGATAAGGCATTCTAAAACAATGCACAAAGTTTTGTTCAAACGGATTAGGTACCCAATCAATTGTGTCTAAGTTTATCTTATGATGTTTGTCGATTAACCAAACATAATCTTCTTTAAAGGTATTACGTTGAGCATAATCATTTACGTCAGTGACAAACATCACAGGGTATTCTATACTGGCATCTAAATAACCATGATACTTTGTGTCAGCAGTATTCCACTCACGTGGAAACAACTTGATTCCGCCTTCCTTCTCAGGATACTTGTGTTCGAGTTGTCCACGTAAATGAAAACTGTGTATATAGTTTGGTTCAAAGTTCCCCGGTGCCCAATCTATATCTTCCCCTAGTTTATAATCTGGATCTACACACCACACATGTGTGCTGGTTTTATTGTTGTCAAAGAAGTCCCCCGGTGTACTCTCAAACAAAACCTGAAACTGTTTTTTACACACAACCTTATTGTGATAAACAGTTTCAGATCCTCCCCTTTTATAAACTAATTTTAAACCACCATAATTAGAATCATTCCACTTCCATATGTGATCAAACTTTTTTGTGTATTCGTCCGGTCTGAAATCAAATACATCATAATCTATTATTTGTGTGTCTTGTTCAACTAACCAGTAGTGTGTAGTTTTGCAATTTACTTCATCGTCATCCTCGATGCGTTTTGCAAAAGGAAACACATCAATTAGTTTTGTGTTTTCGCCTATATAAAAAATATCAAACATTTTATTTTTTGTTATTATGATCTTGTATTATCTTTGATACTGCAAAGTCTATAAATGATACAGATCTATCTACTTTTTCTAATTCAGCAAACATCAATTGATTTGCACTCCAAGGACAATCATCTCTGTGATAGTGCGGATCATATCCACACACATGACAATTTCCTTTGAGTTTATACATCATGGCTTCTTCTTTTGTTAAATTAAAATCATATAGCCAAGGATCTTTACTCATTTCAGTTAAAGACTTTTGTGAATGTTGTGGATTATCTTCTAAATAATCCTGTATGTATGATGATACTTTTTGACTTGTTTCTGTTTTTTTAATCACTTGTATGTACCGGCACGTTGTAATGTTGTTGGAATGCTTCAGCATCTTTGATAGTATTAACAATAGGCATGCCTTTTATATTTAAACTGGTGTTTAAAATAACTGGGCAACCAGATTGTTTATACCATTCTGATAGTGCTTCATGTAATTCAGGGTGTTGCCTTTTGTTTACAGTTTGCACTCTGCTAGTACCATCCCCATGTACCACTGCAGGTATGACATCGGGTTTTTTGCATTTTGCTACAAATTGCATGTAAGGTGCATCTATTACATCGCCTGGCATTTCAAACCAATCTCTTGCATACTCCTCTAATACAATAGGCGCAAAAGGTCTAAACTTTTGACGTCTTTTAATTTCATTTACTTTATCTTTTATTTCATTTCCCCTAGGGTCAGCAATCAAACTTCTGTTACCCAATGCTCTTGGACCAAACTCTGCAGGACCATTTGCTATTCCAAATATTTCATTTTTGCTTAAACTATTTAGAAATTTCTTTTTGGGCCATGGGCCTTTGATATCATATCCTAAATAAGGTCCTTGCCAATTAACTTTTTTACCACTCAGTCTATGCCAATATAAAGCCGCGGCTCCTAGACTGCTACCAGCATCACCTGGGTTTGGCATGATGTGTATGTTGTCATACAGCTCATATAATCTACTATTAGCAACACAGTTTAAGGCAACGCCTCCCATAAACACAATGTTATTTGTTCTTGGCATATATGTTTTTGCTAATTTGGCATATGCTAATATTCTTTCTTCGCATACTGCTTGAGCACTTGCGGCTAGATCAAATTGTGTTTGTTCGTCTAGTTCACCCGGCATAAACTTTTTAGGTAACCCTTTGCTCATGTTTATTGTGTGTAAGCATTCGTGTAAGTTCTCATATGGGTCGGCATGTTTGAATAATTCTTTATTCATTTTATCTACATACAAAGGTTGGCCATAAGCCGCCATACCCATTAAGATGTATTCATCCTCCATTGGCTTTAAGCCAACAAATGCTGTTACTGCACTGTAGAACAAACCAAGACTATTTGGAAACTTAGTATCATGCAACAGTTGCATTCTTGTGTCGCCGCCTCTGTGGGTTTCCCATCTGTAAATTGTTGATGTTTGAAATTCACCTATAGCATCAATGGTCATTATAGCCGCATCGTCAAATTCTGTAGGCGAGGTTAAAATACCTGCCGCGGCATGACTTTCGTGATGTAAACAGTTTATTACTTTTATGCCTTTCAATTGCGGATAAAATCTTTCAATCCATTCTTCAGCAGTAGGTTCTGTAAATGCCGCTTTGATACTACTCCATGTGAATTGTGAAAGCCTTCGTTTGTTTTTAAGTTTACTGCTTTCGTGAATCACAATGACATCAGGTCTGCCGTGTTTCAATGCATCAGCAATTAGTCCTTTATTTAAAAAAGGATCATTTTTTATTTTGCTGTATCTTTCTGCATGCCCAGCAAATAATATATCGCCGTCCTCAATAACGCACACACTGGCGTCATGAAACATACAACTAATACCTAATATTCTCATCTGTAAATAAATGGATCTGCTTTTCTTATCTGCTCAAGTTTTTTCTTAAGCATTTCTTCTTCTTCATCGGATAACTCAAACTCTTCTTCAGACAGATCTTCTCCCTCACGACCACGTTCACGATTACCGTCTGCATTAAGTTCGGTCATATCTTGTTGTTTATGTTTTTGATTTTTAGTGCTATCTTCTATAGGATTACCATATAAGTCTCCCATATCAATAATTTTATCAGGAGCACCTAATCCGTTCATATCTTTTTCTTCAGTCATTGTTTTTCTCTTCAATATGTTGAATTAGTTTTTTAGCATATAGAGAATGCACTAATTCGTCTGCATGTAGCCAATCAGTAAAATGTTCACCGTGGCTTTCAAGATAATTATCTATAAAACTGTTGTATTTTTCAAAGTAACTATCTTGTGGAAATATTTGATCTAAGCCTTCCCACCCAAAATGTACAAATTCGTCTCCGATTATCTTTGCACAATTACTAACCTGTAAATGGTCTACGCCACATTGTTTTAAAAATGTATTTGTAGTTATTATACTTATTATTTTTTTATAAAAACCAAAATCAAAATCGGTATGATAAAGTTGTAATGCTTTAAACCAGTTGGTAAAATCTGGCCCGTTTGTGTGTATTGTACCACCTAATGTGTTTACAAATGCTTGAGGGTCCGCACCATTAGCCCAATGATAATGTTGTCCTTTCCAAGTAAACTCCATTCTTTCGTTGGTGCTCCAACCTACGACCACAAATAATTTTTTAGGATCTCGTTTTTCTGTTATCCAATTTGACACAAACTCTACAATAGTTCTCTGTATATATTCATTACTACCACCAGGCACAGATAAATTTATGTAATTTAAATTAAAATGTTTAGCAAGTAATCCTGCCCATGCTTTATTTGTGTTTATTTTAGATCTGCCTGTATATCCTGGCCCTTCTATTTCACTGCCAGCCATGTGACTACAGCCAACTGCTAATAGTGTTGTTTTATTTGTCAAGTCCATTTTAAACTGCTCCACAAGTTTGGTATGCTTTGCTCTAAACTTTGATTACGTTTTTTATCTAATAGTTCTGTATACTGTCTAAATATTTTCATTTGTTGTTCTGCATCTTCGTTTACATTACTATCATCTAATGCATTTATTAATCCCAAAACACTTTGAGTATTACGTTCATCATCTTTAAAATATGTACTAGTGTTAAGCCAATCGTGTAAACGAAGTTGTGCTTCTACTCTTATACCTTTGGGTAAGTTTCTTATGTCTAAACATTTAGGATAATTGTTTAATAAGAAACTGATGTCTATTCTTCTGCCGCTAAAGTTTGTTATTTCTTCAGCATAGTCAATTAAGTCTGTGATGTTTAATATATTATATATCTGTACAACCGGGCTAAACAATATGTTACCTACAACATCTGACTTAGCATAGTCTCTGATATGTTTATCTACTATACTCCAAGTACTACCACTACGAATATATTCGTTTACTTTCCCATAGCCATCGACACTCAAACACATTAATACATTTTTAAACTTTGCAATTAAGTCTAAGAATCTAGGCTGTATGTTTGTCATGTTGCTGTTAAATACTAAGTCGATGTTTTGGTTGATCTGTAGTTCAATACATTTGTCGAGGATCCAATACACTCGTTGTATAATGGTAGGCTCACCCCCAGTGAAGTAGAGCCTATTGACGTTAGGCAACCACTCTTCGACTGTTGCCAAAAACCCAGGGTCATCAAACCAAGGCTGAGTGTAATCGCTAAAGTCATTCCAATGACTTGTTTCCACGATAAATTTTCTTTCTTCTTCATTATATAATTCCTCGTCTTTTAATTCCTTATAAATTGCACTGCTGTTTTGACTTTGACACATTCTGCAACGCAAGTTACACAGTGTTCCTAATCTAAAGTCTAAATATTGTGGCGCCTCTTCTACAACATAATCGTTGTCGATACTTTTATCAATTACGTTTTTAATCTCATCAGCATTCCAATGAAAACCCATCCAGTCTTTAATATAGTTTTCTCTATAACTTGGAATACCTAATCTTTCTAAATCATAGCAAGGTTCACAGCCTTCTACTTGTTCACCTTCTATCATTTGACGTCTTATATTTCTATAGTGATTGTTATTCCACACTGTGGATATATCATCTCCTTTGTTTAGCATCAGTATACTGCCATCGTCATTTTTTATTTGACCATTAGCAACACAACAGAAGTTTACAGTACTACTTGGCTGTGTCATAACATGTATCCAAGGATAAGGACAAAATGTTTTACTATATTCTGTCATGTTTATTTCCTGCTTTCACAACTTGCATTTGATTTATCAAGTCCATCGCCTTTTCATTTTTAAAATAAGGTTCCATATACTTCCAAAGTTCTGGAAATGTTTCTGCAAAACTTTCGTTTCTATACTTGTCGCTGAATGATGTTTGTCTTACAAACTCATCCATATAACCTTCGTAGTGTTCTTGATTCATAAAATTCAGTGTGCTTTGTATTCTATGATCATTGTGTGTTTTAAACTTGTCTGTGATTGCTTGTTTAACTTTTACTGGCAATGCTTTAGGACTTATGTGATGTGGCACATACACCATGTTAAAATGTATTTCACTGTCTATGTTATGTTCTAAAGAATATGTTAATAGTTCGTCCATGTACATTATGTTAAACAAACTAACTGTATAAAAAATATTTGTTCTAATGCCGGTGGTGTTTTTAAACTTCCAATAGTTTTGCATTACAGCATCAAAGTCTTGCGGATGTCTTATATAATTAAAACGTTCACTTACACCGTCGATACTAAAAAACACTTGTACATCTTTGAACTGTTGTAGCAGTTCAATATGTTGCTCTGGATATATACTGCCGTTAGTGTTATAACTTAAACTGATATCTTTTGCTCTACCTTTGTCAGCAAGTGTTTGTAATATATCAAAATGTCTTTTAATCAAAAACGGCTCACCGCCAAAGAACTCCAAACTTTCTACTTCTTCAATTTGGTTTTCTAAGTCGTCCCAAAACTTTTCGTTTAGTTCGGGCCAACGTCCTAGTCTTCCCATGAGGTGAGCAAAATGATTTGTATCACCATCACGTTCTATTTCTTCCGGTACCCATTGACTGCTTGCAAACCCTGTGCATATTCTGCATTTAGTATTACAAATATTTCCTAACTTGAGGTCCATGCTTTTAGGTTTAGCATGATCTAGATTATCCAAATGATGTGGAAACTTTTTAAGTTCACGTAAACGTTTGCTTTCTATGCCTGCGGCTTCTTCGTTCCAACAGTTGTAACATGCTTTAGGTTTTTCACCTGCTAAGAAATCTGCTTTTAGTTTTGCCAACCATTCACTATCCCAAGCATCTTTAAGTGTGTTGCCATCTGCTAAGTTTATGCCTGGTGCTGTTTCTTGCATAACACAACAAACACCAACTTCACCGTTGGTGCGAGCTTCTTGATTAATCCAAGGTAGTATGCAAAAGTGTTCCGGTCTCATCGTGTCACTATCTCGTTATATCTATCTCTAAATTCTTCAAACTCAGGATGCACGTCAAAGAAGTTCTCTGCTCTAAATCTATCCATCTCTTTGATATCTGCTAGTGCTTCGTCTAATAGATGTGTGTCGTCACCGTCTAAGAAACTGTGGAATGCTTTAAATGTGTTTGTGGTTCTACCTAATTTATCTTTGCCTTCTAGCCATTCTAAAAGATTTGCAATTTTACGTTGTGCTTCTTTCCTGAGATGTTCGGGCAATACAGTTGCTCTGTGTACAGGTTTACCTAACAGTATGTTTACTGCAAACTCTTCTGGTTTTAAAAACCCTGTGTCTACAAGTTCCATAAAGAAGTCTGTGATGTTTAATGCATTAAACAAACTTACAGTAGCACTAACATGAAAGTCTATGTTAGGACATTCTGATAACATGCGTTCTCTGTTTGCCACAATATCTTTCCACACTGTGCCTTTACGCAAATACTCTCCACGTTTACCACTAGCATCTATACTAGCACCAACACCTATGCTTTCAAACTTTTTCCATAACTCTATGGCATCTTGTTCTTTGTATACCAATTTACTGAAATTAGTATTATAGTAAACTCTCATAGGAGAGTCAACACTGGTTCTACCCATTTCAACTAACTTGTTCATAATGTACCAATGTTCATCCATTATGAGTGGTTCACCTCCAGCCCAGTATATTTTTTCTACAGTATCTAAATACGGATCAAATGTTTCCATAAATGATGTAGAACCTTTTCTTATTTGATGTATTGCCTTTTCGGGTGTCTTATTGTAATTACTATCTACAGCATCCTGATACCATTGACTGCTTAAATCAGGACCGCATGTTCTACATCTCATGTTACATATATTACTAAAACGTATATCCATGTATGTCATATTCATTTGATCTACACTGCCATCTGCATTTGTAGACTCTACTACATGTACTTTTTTATTACCATACGGATTATTTTTTAATAACAAGTATTCTTGATTACTTCTTATTCGTAGTGTTTCGTGTCCATGTTTTTCTTGTTCGTAACATCTATTGCAATTAGATATCTTTTTGCCATTTAATAAATCAAGTCTGAACTGTTTCATTGTATCACTATTCCAAACTTGTTCTAAACTTTGTTCGTTTAAGTTTCCTATAGGAGTATGCAGTTCGCTAAGACAACATGTGAATACTCTGCCATCGGGCCATGGGTGCATGTGTATCCAAGGAATGATACAGAATGCTTCGTCCTGCATTAGTTTTTCTGGATCTACTTTGTCTGTAAATTTTTTCATATTATATTCCTAACAGATCTGACCATTCATTTACTAATGAATTATTCCTACTATTATATTTTCTATAAGTTAGATCTTTTGGTGCAATATCACCACAGGTCTCTACACAAAACATTGGTTTTCCTTTTTTAGCAGACTCTGAAGACATTGGATCAAAAAACGTTTCTTGCATTGTGTTACTGATAATTAATTCGTCTAGATTATTTTTTATAACATCTAATTTATCGTAAACATTGTCTATTCTTTTTTTAACTTGCTGACAACCAAAGTTGTATGAGCGAGCATAAGTTACTACATCTAAGTGACAGCAAGGAAGTAAATGACCATCACTCTTTATATAAATGTCTTGTGTGTTTGTTAATGTTGTTTTATCTAACCCAAGGCTTCTGCATTTTATTGTTGCTTGCTTGCTGTATACTTCTTCTTGTTCTGTTAAAGGTATATTGTTAACTTGTTGAGTTAAATTACTACTGGGTGTATCGTTCATCATATCTTCTAACACCAACGGTGAAAAAGTTTTTGTTGATCCAGCCGGTGACAAACTGTACTCATATTTACCATCATTATCATAAGTGTGCATATATTTTTGAGAGTCTATCTTTCCAACACTGTCAAATCCTAAAGGTCGTTTAGGAACAAATTTAAATCCTAATTGCTTTGATATTTCTTTTGCTTTTTCTACTTGATGTTCGTTATGTGAAAACACTAAAAACTCCCAAGTGCCATTTCCATCTGCTTGAGAAAATGTATTCATGTTTTCCCATACGTTCTCCCAATTTACACCTTTTCTATAAATATGATTTGTATCTTCTAAACCATCTACACTAAAAACAACATGCCCTAATGCAGACTTGCTTTTAGGAAATAGTTTTGCAAGTTGTTGCCAAAAGTCTTTGTTTCGTAATCCACCATTTGTGTTAATCTGTATATACCTACCATCTTTAGAAGGGCCCTCATATTGTTGTTCTCTAAACCAACTAACTATCGGCAACAAGTCTCTTGAAGCACACGGGTCACCGTATCCTCCACATAATAGGATACTGCTTTTTTTAAATATATTACTATCTTGTAAAATGTTTTTGATGTCATCTAGATAGAGCTCTTGTGTTTTTAACCAAGGCAATGTTTTACCACCCATGTTTCTAGCACAGTTAGGACAAGCGGCTTGACACGTTGTTGTTAACTCAACATGTATTGTAAACAAACGATTTATGTCGTAGCCTCGTTTTAATTTTTTATTGCTTCTATTATCCATTTATTAATGTCCCACTCCCACCATTTTTCTCCTTGTGCATAGTTGCTAGGATTGTTATGATGATTGTTGTGCCACCCTTCTCCAAATGTAATTAAATTTACCAAGTGATGATTTCTGCTTTGATCTTTTGTGCTATGATTACGATATCCTAACCAACGCAAACCCTTACCATGTCCCCAAGTATTAAATGCACCAGTTGCCCATACGCATAAACTTACTGGTATTAAATAAGCATATACTACTAACAGTGGATCTATGATATACAAAATTAAATTGTAGAATAAAATATATGCAAAGAAGTATTTGTGAGTATGCATAACTCCTTCGTTGCGTATCCAATCTCTAGCATTCTTTATATCATATGTTTCATCTTTTAAACCCAATGTCCAACTTTTCCACAAACTCATGTGATGAGGACTGTGTGGATCTTGTGCTGTGTCTGTTGCTTTGTGATGTTCTCTGTGCTTCACAATATACCCGAAGGTGCTTGTAAGACTTGCCAATGTTCCGCTAATATTTAAAATCCATTCCCAATGTTTAGAGGTGTTAAAAGTTTTGTGTGCAAAGTACCTGTGTTGTCCTACAAATAACCCTATACTGGCAAACCAAAAGTAAACCAATAATGTAATCCAAAGATAATTAGTTGGACCCATGAGAAATCCAAAAAATAATCCAGCATGAGCAAGCCATCGTAGTGCATCGCCTTTTGTTTTAGTATATCGTAGTATGTCCACTTTGCTCCACTGCGGTAATAAGATTCTCAAAAGTTGTTCTCCAATTGCTATTATCGTTTTTATCTAATAAGTCGTTATAACGACAAAACTGTTCCCACTTTAACTCTTCCCAATCATCATTGTTATACATGCTTAACAATGTTCCAAGTTTGTGATCATTACCTAATGCTTTCCTGAATTGTGTATGTATCAACTCTCGTGCCTTAGCCGGTATTACCGCAGGACTTAGATAATCAGGATCATACACAAAGTTCATGTCTACTTCTATCCCAATCTTATTAGCCCATTCAAAAAATTGTGGTAATGTTGCATAGTTATATGCACTAACAGTTTGCGTTATTCTTAATATAAGATTATCTTCATGCTGTTTTAATATGTTTATTGTATTTAAAACAGCATTCCAATTTGTGCCAGTTCTTATAAAAGCATTTCTGTCTTCTAAGTCATCGATGCTTAAACATATTCTTGCTTCTTTAAACTTGGGCCAAAGTTCTAAAGCAACCGGCGGTAGCATAGTACAATTTATATTGTACCATAACACAATGTTCTTACTTCTACCACTTTCTACAAGTTTCTCCAAGTAAGTCCAATGTTGTTTAATTAGTGTAGGTTCTCCACCATTGATATACAGTACTTCTAAGTTAGGTGCAGAATTATACAAGTCATCATAGAACTTGTCGTCTTCTGCCCATTTAAAATCTTCAGGAAAGTTTAATCCTAAATATCCTTTATTGACGAAGTCTGCTTGTTGAACAATGTCTTTATAGTCTTCCAACCATTTGCTACTGCTTGCTGGATTACATGTACGGCACCTAACGTTGCATACATTACCAAGACGAAGCTCAACAAAACGAAGGTCCATAGGTATGCTACCATCCTCACTAGTAAGTTTGGATGCATAATCGGCGGTGTACGATGGA
>Ga0181592_10002531_pt1 | contig 15041 bp, 16 predicted proteins | sample 071ome_20_FD_133755 | JGI IMG/M metagenome (GOLD analysis project Ga0181592, IMG submission 133755) | Coastal salt marsh microbial communities from the Groves Creek Marsh, Skidaway Island, Georgia - 071412BT metaG (megahit assembly) | ecosystem: Environmental > Aquatic > Marine > Intertidal...
TGCGGGAAGCACGGAGTATCAGGAATTGATGGCAGAAACAAGGGAGCTTGAGTCTGAGTATTCCGAAGTACTTGCACGCGAGCAGGTACTGATCAACCGGATGAATTTACTGGAGAAAGAAAACATCCGCCTGGAGCAGGATATGGTAAGGATGACCGATCGTGAGACGGACCTCAATAATGCGATCATTACCCTCAAGGAAAACATGACCTTTATGGAAAGAGAACTGGAGTCCTCCATGCGTATGCGCGAGCGGCTTAAAAACAGTATGATAGAGGTGATCGACCGAAACGAAAGACTAGGGCTTGCTGAACCCCCGGCACCCGATCTTACCAACCGGTACTAATCTTTTTTAACTAACCGGTAAACTTTCCCATCTTTCTGAACTTCTCATAACGATGTTCAGAAAAGCTACCAGGGGCCATTTTCTTAAGGTCTTTTAACTCGGCTACCAGAGAGGATTTGATCGTCTGAGCAGTGGTATCCCAATCGCGGTGGGCACCACCTGCAGGTTCGGGTAAGATTTTATCGACAATTCCAAGCTTCAATAATTCATTAGCGTCGAGCTTGAGTGCCTCCGCTGCATTCGATGCAAAAGCACGGTCTTTCCACAAAATGGCTGCGCAACCTTCGGGCGAAATGACAGAATAATACGCATTTTCCAAAATAAGCACGCGATCGGCAACCGCCACACCGAGAGCACCACCTGATCCACCCTCGCCTATCACAAGTGCAATAATGGGAACTTCAAAATCTGCCATTTCCCGAAGATTCACCGCAATGGCTTCAGCCACATGTCTTTCCTCGGCACCAATCCCTGGGTATGCACCAGGGGTATCGACAATCGAAATAATTGGGAGCTCAAAACGGGCAGCCATCTTCATTAAGCGAAGTGCTTTTCTATATCCTTCTGGATTGGGACAACCAAAATTTCTTTTTAAATTTTCCTGAGTGTTTCTCCCTTTCTGCTGGGCAATTACCATGACGGGTGTGCCATCCAAGGTAGCGGGCCCACCAATTAGTGCATTATCATCACGAAACAAGCGATCTCCATGAAGTTCCTGAAATTCCGTAAACACTCGTTTGATTAAATCGGGCGAATAGGGACGGTTGGGATGACGGGATAACTGGACCTTTTGCCAAGGGCTCAAATCGGAGTAAACCTGCCTTTTGGTAAGTTCGATTTTCTTTTCGATCGCCCGGATTTCATCTGAAAAATCCAAATCAGAGTTGGATGAGGATTGCGTAAGCTCATCCAATTGTTTCTCCAAATCAAGGAGAGGCTTTTCGAAATCTAGACTTTGTTTATTCGTGGAAGACATTTTGAATTGAAATAGTTATTACTCATTCTCCCCATCCTGAGCAAGTTCATCCTTCCATCCCAAAATACGGGCTTTCGCAGATGCCTCTTCTGCTCCTTCTTTATCTCCCTGGGCGACAAGAATTCTGGCAAGACTGACCACTGATGTTAAATCATCTTCATTTATGGATAATGCCTTTCGGCAAGCCTCTTCGGCTCCCGGGAAATCTTTTTTGGCCAGACGAACTTCTGAAAGAGCACGCCAGGCATCCAAATCTTGATCAAATTTAGCCAAATGTTCCAATAAGAGCTCCTCTGCTTTTTCTTCTTCACCCAAGGTGAAAAATAAAACGGCTTGGTCGACAATTTTCGTGGAGCTGGATTCTTGGGACATAAAATTTGTAAAGCCCTTACTTTGCACCCTTGACCGATGAAGTAAAGCACTTCACCTAATTTCTTGTATTTTCTTTGATACAGCGACATGTAATAGGGGTATCAGTCTAGTCAATCCTCCTACCCCCAATAATTCATATGCTTTTTCAAGACCCCGACTTCCAAAATTTACTCCTGTTACACAGCCGGGATAGACGCTGCCAAAAACTTATCGAAGAACTGAAAGAACTGCCCGAGGATCTTGCCCGGTTGGACCGGAACATTGATGTGGAGAAACAATCTGTCGAGCTTGCCCTTGCCGAGTGGAAATCTTTGGAGTCCCAAAACAACACATTGGAAAAAGAAATTCTTTCGATGAATGATTTGATCGCCAAGCAAAGAAACCGGCAATTAGAAGTCAAAAAAAATGAGGAATACCAAGCCTTAGAAAATGAAATCGCCACTTTGCAGCAAAAAATTGAGGAAAGCGAAAACGAGCAAATTGAAGTATTATTAAAGATTGATGGTGCCAGAGAAACTGCTGAGCTTGCCCAGGGAAAAATTACCCAACGGGTGGCAGAGATGGAAGAACAGAGAGATAAAAGAGCATCCATCGGGGAGGAAAGAAAGGTGGAAGTGGAGGAACTGAAAAAGGAAATAGAAGAAACCAGAACGGGGGTAGACCCTACTTTTCTTTCCACTTATGACCGGGTGAAAAAAATTGTGTCCCGCCCGCCCTACATGGCACCGATCACCGACCAAAAATGCTCAGGTTGTCACCTCCGTGTTTCAAACGATGTAGTTTCATCCGTTTTAGTAGAGAAAAAGATTACCCAATGTGACCAGTGTGGCAGGATTGTGTATGTGGAAAGATGATTCAAACCTGATGGACCCTTCTTTACCCTTCCCCTGTTCTTTTCTCTTTTTATTTCAGTATTTTTTACATTTCCGAGAAGCGGTCATTCGCTTGCTAACCCTTGGGTTGGTGAGAGGAAAGTCCGGACATCAAAGGGCAGGATTCCTTGTGAAAGCAGGGGGGGCTTGTTTCAAAACAAGTTCACGGCCAGTGCCACAGAAAACAAACCGCCTCACTTGTGGGGTAAGGGTGAAAAGGTGGGGTAAGAGCCCACCGCTGTTCAAGCAATTGAACGGGCATGGTAAACCCAATCCGATGCAAGACGAAATAGGAAACCGGGCTGCCCGTCTATGGTTTCGGGTACGTCGCACCCTGCTTCGGCAGGGATTCAACCTTTGCTGGTTGGATAGATAAATGAATGACGATCGTTAAAAATTTTTAATGATTACAGAATCCGGCTTACAGCTTCTCGGGATCCTCTTTATGGAAATGTTTCAAGTTGACGAATAGTGAAAATTAGAATTTTTTAGTTCGCTATGGCCAATTCCAAGTCAGCATTAAAGAACATTCGTAAAAACAGGACTAATTACCTGAGAAATCGCTCGGTTTCGAGCAGGCTCAAGACTTTAGACAAAGCTTTTCAAGAATCTGTTGAGTCTAAAGATAAAGAAGCCTCAGCTCTTGCCGCAAAATCCTTGATCTCTGCATTGGACAAAGCAAACAAAAGCAAATTGGTTCACGCCAACAAGGTTGCACGCAAAAAATCCCGCTGTGCTGCCCTGCTCGCTTCTTTGTAAACTTTGATCTTCCATAACCTGACCATCGGGTGATGTAAAACCTTGCGGCACCTTAGATGTGCCTGGAGTCGTCCTCGTCCTTCACTGAGTACCCGCTTTCCTGACGGTGGTGGTTTACCTTGTTTTTCTTGAGATAAGCCTCGTGGACATCTTCCGCCGTCATGCCCATAACCTGTGCTAAGGAAATAAGGAAATGAAAAAGGTCCACAATCTCGACCTTGGCATTTTGTTTATCAAAATCCTGATATTTTGCCCACCATTTCCATGGAACCGAATCTGTTAATTCTGCAAGTTCCTGCTGCATAGCCCGTACATAGTTGAGGATCCATTTCGCACGGTCCTCATCGTTCATTTCGTCCATCTTTACCCCAATCCGTCTGTTTAAGACATCTTGAAGTTCGAAAATATTTTCCAATTTATCCATTACCGACTTTTAAGAACTTTAGTGGACTTTGTTGCAAGTGGTTTCGCACCCCAATCGAAATTATTTTGCCTTGTCGATCAATCGGGTTGGATATAGTTGTTATTGCTTTGGATTGGCTTAGCCCTCGTCTCAGTGTGAGCAAAATTCAAGAGCCTTTCCTTTCCGAATTTTTTTTAAATCGGTTCTCAATATTAACAGTCTAATTAGTTCTATCATATGAAATCCAGAATTCGTTCCCGTTGGCACAGACCCAATGAAAAACCATTAGAAAATAGTGGTTCAACCGCCCCCGCAGCACCGATGGGAGAAATTGACACCCAAAACCTGTCCACTCTTACCGACGATCTAAGCAACGCTAAACCCAGCCCCAATACAAGAGAGCATTCCAGGGGTAGAAATGATCAGGGTGGTCGCAGAGATGACCGGCCAAAATCACGAAATCCTCGATCCAGAGGGCGAAACGACCGCAACGATCGCAATGACCGTAATAACCGAAACAATCCCAGAAAGAACCGGGATGGTCACAAGGAAAAAGATGGGGATGCAAAAGGCTCTTCAAGCCAAGGAGACAGAAGGCATAAAAAGAGAAGGCATAACCAAGAAAAACAGCCGGATGCTCATTCCAAAAAGCCTCACCACAAGAACTCCTCTTCCCGTCCAAAACAAGAAAATAGCCCAAAAAAGCAGAGCGGATTGAAGGGCTTTTTAGGAAAACTTTTTGGTTAAGCTCCTTTTTCCCAGCTAGACCTTTTTTCCTCATCCTTACTTTTTGGGCATGGAAATACTTAGGATAAAAGGAGGAAACAGACTTTCAGGCGAAGTCCAGGTAAGTGGTTCCAAAAATGCGGCATTGCCCCAATTTGCCGCTGCATTACTGAGCGATCAGGAAACCATATTGGAAAATGTTCCCGATCTTAGTGATATTCGGTTTATGGCCGAAATAATCAGCCATCTAGGTGCGGATATTTCTAAGATTGGACCAAGCAGCTGGAAAATTCACCCTCTGCGTATCCAGCCTGACCCACCTTACGAATTGGTAAGAAAAATGCGGGCTTCTATTTGCCTGCTCGGCCCCCTGGTGGCCAGAATCAAACAAGCTAAAGTTCCCATGCCCGGTGGATGTGTGATCGGGCACCGCCCCATAGATTTGCACTTACACGCACTTAAGGAGATGGGTGCTGAAATCTCTTTGAACCAAGGAATTGTTGAGGTTGATGGTTCTGCCATGAAAGCAGGCAATCTGTTCATTGGGGGAAGGCACGGAAGCACGGTCACCGGCACTGCCAATGCTATCATGGCATCGGTATTAACTCCGGGAACTACGACCCTCGATGGTGCTGCATGTGAACCAGAGATTGTAGATCTTTGTACGATGCTCAAAAAAATGGGGGCGAACATTTCGGGGGCCGGTTCCCACCTTCTTACGATTGAAGGAGTGGAACGCTTGAATGGGTGCGTGCACCAAGTCATACCCGACCGGATTGAGGCAGCCACCTACATTATGGGAGCAGCCATTACCCGGGGTGAAATTCTATTGCAGGGCATTAATACGAGCCACCTTGGTGCATTTTCCAAAGTCATGCGTGAATCTGGAGTGGTTTTGGAAAATTCATCCGAAGGGAAAATAAAGGTAGGGGTTCATTCAAATGGATTGTCTCCTTTTGAGATCATTACCCTGCCCTACCCTGGTTTCCCCACAGACTTACAAGCTCAGGCATGTGCATTGGCATGCACCATTCCTGGGCTCAGTATTTTGACCGAAAGAGTGTATCCGAGCCGTTTCATGCACATTCCTGAACTTCTCAGAATGGGTGCATCGGTATCCTTGGAAGGTGCCAATGCTATTATAAAAGGAGGGAAACAATTAAATGGTGCACCCGTCATGGCCTCGGACCTTCGTGCAAGTGCTGCATTAATTCTTGCCGGATTAGCAGCAGAGGGAGAGACTTGGGTTCATCGAATATATCATTTGGACAGAGGGTATGAACTTATGGATGAAAAACTAAGAAACCTTGGGGCAGTGGTTGAGCGGCTACCAGAGTCTTCCCTTCCCGATGCCTTTCGCCGACCCACCGAATGATGTCTGATCAGATCAATGACGAGCCTCCCAAGGGGCGAAAATTTTTTGAGGATTCCATAGGCCCGGCAACTGAAGTGGAAGCTGCCTTGCGCCCGCCCGCTTTTGAAGATTTCACCGGACAACCGAAAACGATTGAGCGTTTAGGGGTGATGGTGGGTGCAGCAGCCAAGCGGGAAGAGGCATTAAAGCATGTATTGTTGTGCGGGCCTCCTGGTCTGGGAAAAACCACGCTTGCTCACATTATTGGTCACGAACTGCAAAGAGATGTGCGAATTACTTCTGGGCCGGTGATTGATAAACCTGGCGATTTGGCCGGACTGCTCACTAATTTACAGGAAGGAGATATTCTTTTTATCGATGAAATTCATCGGATTCCCAAAACCGTTGAAGAGTACCTCTACTCTGCTATGGAGGATTTTAAGATCGATATCATGATCGATCAGGGACCCAATGCCCGCAGTGTCAGGCTGGAAATACCCAGGTTTACTTTAGTCGGGGCAACCACCCGGGTGGGCCTACTCTCCGCTCCGATGCGCAGTCGGTTCACTTTGCAAACCAGGTTGGATTATTATGACCGTGCAGACCTGACCAAGATTGTATTGCGCAGTTGCAAGCTCCTTGGCTGTACCATCGACCAGGCTGGTGCGGAAGAAATTGCTGCCCGTGCCCGTGGCACACCCAGAATAGCCAACAACCTAATCCATTTTACCCGCGACTACGCAGAACAACGCTCCGATGGTACAATCAATAAGAAAATTGCTGCCAACGCACTCGAGCTTTTGGAAATTGATGACCGTGGCCTTGATGAGATGGATAAGCGTGTCCTTTCCACAATTGCAGAAAATTATAAAGGGGGGCCAGTTGGCCTTGGTACAGTCGCAGTTGCCGTGAGTGAGGAAGAGCACACGCTTGAGGAAGTGCACGAGCCCTTTCTCATTCAGGAAGGCTACCTAAAGCGCACCCCTCAGGGCAGAGTCCTTACACCCAAAGGATGGGAAGCCAGTGGGGTGATCCAGGGATCGGGAAAAGACGGGAACCAAATGTCCCTTATGTAATTTCGAGGAATCTCTTTCTTGCCAAAGGGAAAAGTGCTCGAAAAGAACTGGCAAACTGGTGGGGTTTTTCCATAAGCCACTGATCCAATTGAGTTAGGGCCATTTCGCACACATCAGAAATCTCGGTTGGATCAGGTTGGGGATCAATCGTACCCAGCACCTCATAAGATCGGACAAATTCATATCCGTTCTCTGGAGAGGGATCAGAATGTAAAAGAGTGCGAAATTGGTCATCTTCTATCGAGACCCCAAGCTCTTCAACCATCTCGCGCTTAGCGGCCTCCTCATAAATCTCCTCATGGTCTACATGTCCTGAACAACTGACAGTCCAAAGACCGGGCTCCACATCTTTTAAGAGGCTTCTTTTTTGTAAAATGATTCCTCCATTCGTTCCCTTGGCATAGAGATGAACAGCTCGGTGAAAAAGCTGTAAGCGATGAGCATCCTCTCTTGAGGCAACCCCAATAGGATGGTCGTGGCGGTCCACCCAATCAAAATATTCAGTCATTTTTTGGGAATTCGAATAGGATTTAAAATACTTTGTGATTGATTGAATCATCTTGAGGTTACTAAAACTCTAGAAGGTGGAAACGAAATTCAAAATTTTAGGATCAAGCAGTTCGGGAAATTCAGCTCTCCTTCGTACGACCGAATCCAACATTTTAATAGATGCGGGCTTATCTGGTAAAAAATTGAAGTTTTTGCTGTCTTTGGAAGGGATGGAAATCGAAGAACTGGATGCAGTTTTTCTTACCCATGAACACAACGATCACAGTGCGGGAATTCGCGGACTTTCCCGCTACATGAACCTTCCTATTTTTGCCAACCGAGATACCATCGAGGCAATTCAGCCCAAGCTTCCCAGAAGACCGAACTGGAAACAGTTCGATACTGGAGAACCTTTTAAATTCAAGGAATTCAAAATTCATCCCTTTAGCGTTCCTCACGATGCCTATGACCCTGTGGGATTTTATTTCGAGTGGGGAAAAGGAGATTTATTTGACCCTCCCTCCAGTTTGGCTTGGGTGACCGACCTTGGCTTTGTACCCACACTCGTAAAAGAACGAATCAGGCAGGCAAGTATTTTAGTGATCGAAGCCAACCACTGCACAGAAATGTTGGAAAAAGATGAAAAGAGACCTTGGAGCTTGAAACAAAGAATCCGTGGTCGGCATGGGCACTTATCCAACCAAACAACTTTTGAACTTTTGGAATCGATGGAAAATGCGTGTTGGCGGGAAATTTTTCTGATGCACCTAAGCCAGGACTGCAATGATGTGAACCTCGTGCGCGAACATTTCAGTAAGTTATCTGGGCAAGGTAAAAGATTTTCCACTTATGTAATCGATCCAGCTACTGCACAAGCTGTAGGCGTATGAGGCTTCCTGAACGACAAACTAAAATTATAGCAACAATCGGTCCAGCCACTGAATCGGACGAAATGCTGGAGTCATTGATCTCCGAAGGCGTCGATGTCATGCGTTTAAATATGGCCCATGCCTCCCATGATTGGATACGGGATATTTCAAAAAGGATTAGGAAAATTGGTAAGAAGCTAAACCGTGATCCAGCAATTTTAATGGATGTAAAAGGCCCAGAAATACGCACAGGATACCTACAGTCCGCTATCAACCTGATCCGTGGAGATTTAATCGACCTTGTTTTTTCCGCTCAACCAGAACCCCCAAAAAATGGGGATATTTGGCAGATTGAAGTTAATTACGACAAATTGCACGAACACCTGAGCCCAGGAAATAATGTTTTGCTTGATAACGGCCTTATTCCATTGCTCGTGGTTGAAATCTCGGCAGAAAAAGTGCGTTGCCGGGTGCTCCAAGATGCTGAGCTTAAAAGCAGGCGGCATGTCAACCTGCCTGGGATCGAAACAGACCTACCCTCCATTACAGAGAAGGACAGACTCGATACCTTGGTTGGCATCGAGTGTGAACACGATTTTTTTGCTCTCTCCTTTACACGAAATGCAGATGCGATCGATTTGTTTAAGAGCTTTCTAAAAGATCATAAAAGTGCAGCTCATGTGATCGCTAAAATTGAGGACCAGCAGGGAGTAAGTAATTTAGAAGAAATTGTGACTGCTGCGGATGGCTTAATGATCGCCCGGGGCGACCTGGGTATTGAATGTCCATTTGAAGAGCTTCCCATTATCCAACGAAAATCAGTGGGGATTTGCCTGGCAAAAGGGAAACCCGTGATTGTGGCCACCCATCTCTTGGAATCGATGATTGAATCGCCTGTGCCGACAAGAGCTGAAATCAGTGATGTGGCCAATGCAATCAATGAGGAAGCAGACTGTGTTATGCTAAGCGGGGAAACAACCACTGGATTATATCCAGTGGAATGTGTACGCATGCTCAAACGAATTTCTTCCCGAATCGAAAAAGAACTCCCACCGGTCCTGTCAGAAAGCCTGCGTCTTTTTCGCCCAAAAGCAAAAATGCTTCGATCTGCTGCCTTGCTTGCCTTGCGCATGGGCAATACTGCTGTGCTGGTCTTTACCCGCAGTGGCGACTTGGCCGCAAAACTGGGTGCTCTTCGTCCAAACGGTGCTCCCCTGTTTGCTTTTACTGATATTCCAGGATTGCATCGAAGGTTACGATTAATCTGGGGGATCGAACCCTTTTTAATGGATTTTTCCGAAGACCCCGAGCTAACCATTCAAGCGGCGATCAAACGATTGAAAGAAGAAGGAAGTGTCGAATCGGGGGATCAAATTGTCACCGTCACCAATGTGTTAGCCGATGGAAAAGTGGTGGAAAGTATTCAACTTCGGGAGGTGGACGCTTAAAGAGTTCACCCAGGTTGTTATTTCTTGCTCTTAATAAAGAGCAGGGTGCCTAAAATAATGAGCACATAAGGCAAGCTTGCCGAATGTAGGGGTGATAAAAGTTGCTGCTCTCCCAAGGTGTCCGAAAGTGTCCGGACCAAGTAAAAAAGCAAAGCACCCACCAAGGACACACCTGCAAGCTTTCCGGGAGAGGATGAACCACCAGCACTCCCCATTCCCAATCCTATAAGCAACGCGACGATACAGGCAGGACCATTCCACCAAAGCTGTGCTTTTCGCAACCGGTATGGAACCATCTCGTGGCTCTGTGGATTGGGAAAGCGAGCCAACAACCGGTCAATTTCATGCACGCTCATATCTTTGGCTCTTTTTTGTAACCACAAGTAGGGAGTGGGGTCATCGAATAGATCCAGACCTGAAAGTTCATCGAATGAACGACTCATTCCTGGACTTTTTGTGTCGTATAAAGGATGGTCCTTTTCATTGCTGTCTGTTTTTTCCCAAGAAACCGTAGTACCTCCTTGGTCAATCACAGGGAGACCACGAGATGAGTAAAACCCAAGAAAACGACCATCATAAAAAGACCACCCGGCACCTTTAGACCAAACCGCCTTGTTCGCCCGAATTCTCATCACATCCTCTCCCTGCTCCCCATAACAAAATAATTGTAGATCACTGCCCGTGAGAGTGGCTGGGTCAAATGACCGAAAATACCAAAGACGGTCTGAACCTACCTGCATCTTCAGGCTCCTCACTTTTGCATCGCTTAGCCCCATGTTTCTGGAAGCATGAGAATCCATTAGCAAATCACTGCCCACACCAATAGCAAAGCCCAATACTGCAATCACCGCAAAAGACTGCCAGGGAGAGATCCCATTGGCTAGCATCGCCATCCACTCCCCTCTTTTTCTGGCGAAAGAGAGAGAAAACAAACTGGCACCCAGGCAACAAATTGGCAGCAACCATGGCAGGTAGCTAATAAGCCAATACCACAAGTCTTGGTACCAGTAACTGCTACCCCGCGGAAAGACTTGCCCAATATCTTCGACCAAAGAAAATAAAAAAATCGTACCAACCAAAAACAATAAACACCCCCCAAACCAAGTAAGCCACTCCCGAGCCATATAAATGATGATTGTTTTTGCCACGACTATACACTTGCTAGCTTAACCCTTGCCCTAGGGGAAGTGAATTCTCAATCTAATGCAGTAGAAAACCAAAAACCATTTCCCTATGAAGAAATTCAGTACCACTTCCTTGCTTTTATGTCTCCCCTGTTTTGCCTTCGGTTCGGAAACCGATCATGCTCCAGGCTGGGAAAAGACGATGGATTTATTTTTTGGCGAGTATATCGTCGCCCCACTTGCCGCCCTTTTGTTTTGGCCTATTCCTGGAATAGAAATGCCTTTGGTTGTCGCATGGTTGCTTGGTGGTGCCGTTTTTTTCACCATTAAGATGCGCTTTGTAAACATACGGTTATTCAAACATGCGATCGATTTGGTACGAGGGAAATACGACGATCCTAAGCAAGTTGGGGAGGTGAGCCACTTTCAGGCACTTACCACTGCCCTCTCTGCAACGGTTGGGTTGGGGAATATTGCTGGAGTAGCCATTGCCATTGGCACGGGTGGTCCTGGTGCGACCTTTTGGATGATTCTCGTGGGCTTCCTGGGAATGTCCTCTAAATTCACCGAATGTACCCTCGGACAAAAATACCGTAAGGTCCGTAAAGATGGCAGAATTATGGGGGGAGCCATGCATTACCTTTCGGAAGGGCTTAAGGAAAAAAAACTTAAGCACCTAGGAGGCCTTCTTGCCGGACTTTTCTGTATTCTATGCATTGGTGGATCGCTTGGTGGGGGAAATTCCTTCCAGGTCGTTCAATCCCTGGATATGATTAAAACCGTGGTCCCTTTCCTCTCGGAATATTCCTGGGCGTACGGCTTACTAATGGCCATACTTGTGGGACTGGTGATAGTTGGAGGGATCCAAAGTATCGCCAAGGTTGCATCCTTAATTGTACCTACCATGTGTGGCATCTATTTGCTTGCCTGCCTTTTCATACTGGGCACTCATATCGGGGCAATTCCAGCAGCTATAACCTTGATTCTTGAACAGGCATTTTCTCCAGATGCCGCATTTGGTGGCTTTCTTGGAGTCTTAATCATCGGGGTCAAACGAGCCGTTTTCTCAAATGAAGCTGGTATTGGTTCTGCAGCGATTGCACACTCCGCTGCAAAAGTAAAAAATCCGGTTGAAGAAGGAGTGGTTGCTCTGCTCGAACCTTTTATTGATACGATTGTGGTATGTACCATGACCGCCCTGGTCATCATCATCACTGGAGCCTACCTCGATCCAGCAAACAGCGATTTGATTGCCAACAACCAAGGGGGGGCCCTTACTTCGGCTGCGATGGGAGGAGTAATTCCATGGTTTCCTTATGTTTTGGCGGTGGCTGTTTTCCTTTTTGCTTTTTCTACGATGATTTCCTGGTCTTATTATGGCGAAAGGTGCTGGGTATACCTGTTTGGTGATGGATCCTCTCTTTTTTATAAAGTCCTCTTTCTCATCTTTACATTTTTGGGCTCGATCATAACTGCCACCAACATACTGGATTTCTCTGACCTGATGATTTTAGGAATGGCTTTTCCTAATATTCTTGGCTTACTACTCTTAAGTGGCTTGGTAAAAAAAGATTTAAATTATTACCTCAAAAGCTTGCCTAAAGCTTAAATTTTTAGCAAGAAAGACAAAGTTACCTAATTATTTTCTTTTTACCCCTTACTCTGATATATTAAGAATTACTATGTCTGACGACGAAGATGTACAAATATCCGACTCCGAGGAAGCTCGTGCTTGCATCAGTCGTTTGCTCAAAGCAATTGAAGGCTGGGCGGTAAAAGAAAGCAATAAGGGCGAGATCGAAGTTACAGCATTTGCCGCGGCTCTAGCCTCGGGAATTATCTCTTTTCATGATTTCACCAGCAAGGATTGTCGAAACAGCCAACAACTGCTCGGGGCCATTTCCCGTGCGAAACAACACATCGATCGAGAATTTAAAAAGTTCGATGGTGAAATTGATAAAATGCACATCAAGTTCGCCCAGGAAATGGAAGAGCTTGACCTCAAGATTATCCGGGACAGAAAAGAATTTAAGCACTACCTCGTCTCCCTGATCTATGCGGAAGAATACAATAAACTTCGCAAAAAAGTCTCCAATATTTTCGAAACCTTAGATTCGAAGTCTAGGTACGAAGAGGCACCCTCTTCCTAGAGGTTTGCTACTGCTCAGAGGTTAATAACTTCATTCCTACCCACAACCATGTGGGAATAGTTACAAGACTAACCAACATGGTGGCCATGATGGAGCGTAATCCAGTTTCGGTGTCTTCTCCGTAATTCTTTACCACCACCAGTGCAAATACTCCGGCAGGCATAGCTGCCTGAACAACCAGCACCTCGCTCATCCAGGAGATGCCCTCGGGAATCCACCCATACATTGCATAAACAATAAAAAGTGTGGGCACAATGAGTGCCCTGGTAAGCAAAGCTCCTACTTCCACCCGATATTTTGGTGATGGACGATACCCTTTTAATAAGTCGTAAAAACTTGCCCCTATGATCATCAATGCCATTGGTATCGAGCAGTTGCCAATCATCGATAATACTTCCCATGCAAATTGAGGCACTAGCTCTTTTCCACCCAGATACTGCAAAACCAAAGCAAACAATACCGATAACGCAGGTGGGTTCATAATTTTTCGAATTTCCAGTTTCGAAGAGGTTAACATCAATATCCCAACCGTCCAGATAGCCACCTCTACCCCGAGGTTAAAAAGAATAATTTTTACAACCAAATCACTTCCAAAAAAGAGTGAGGCCACAGGGATCGCAAAAAAACCATAATTAAATATTCCTGAGCAAAAGCAGAATGCTGGCCTTGCCTTTGGCTCAACCTTACAAATTACACTCATTAAACGGGCGATAAGAAATCCAAGAACAATCGCAAAAAAACCAAAGAGGGCTGCTAGCCAAGCTTCATTCGAAGTAACTGGTGTATGAGCTCCTAGAACATGGTATACAATGAAGCATGGATAGAGCACGCAGACAATAAAGCGGGATAAGGTACGATCGGTTTCCTTGCCCAACCAGTCCATCTTTCTTGCAATACTTCCAATGAAAAGAAGCAGAAATGGCGGAAGCACCGCGAAGATTATATTTACCCAACTATCCACAACCTGAACCTTAAAGTTTTTCAATAATCTTTCGAATGAAAACTATAAAGACTGTAAAAATCTCAAGGTTTTAAAGCTGGCGTCCCCACGAGGAATCGAACCTCGATCTACGGTTTAGGAAACCACTGTTTTATCCGTTAAACTATGGGGACTATTTTTAATTCTTAATTAAATATATTAATCATCAAACAGAATAAAATTAAAGGCCGTTGGGAATACCCTGAACTTTGTCCTTGTAGTATGCAGGATTCTCGAGGTCTGAGGTATTAGGTTTGTCATTTGCATCATCTGGTCGGAACCCGAGAATAGTTTCCCAATAATCGCTCACCCCGTCACCATCGTAGTCTTTTTCAATGTTTGAAAGAAATGGATTATCTATTCCAAAAGTAGTACGATTTGTATCATAGTAATCTTTGAAAGGATCTCCCTCTAATGTAAATAAAGGAGTCGCATAGAATACGCTTCCATTGTAATCATCACTCTCATAAATATAAACATACCTTGTTTTAATTGGAGAAATATTTCCCCAGCCATCTTTTACACTATATTTAATATTAATTTCGTGAACATCTACAAGTGGATCGTTACCTCCTCCGGTAACATCAGGTATCCGCGTAGCATTTGGATCGGTAGGACCGGGATCTGAGCCTGGAAATCCATTTTCGAATAGGTTCTGATAATAAGATAAACTTTTAGCATTGTTATACTTTACGCTGTAAGCGTATATGATTCCTTCTTCCGGAGGGTTTTCAATATCACTGAGCGAATCTGTTTTCCTAATTGCATAACTCTCTCTTTTGCCATTGCCACCAACAGGATTTACATCAGGGAAATTAGATGGAAAAGATTCATCCTCTGCCCAAACTCCAGGGTCAACAAAATCATAGTTAGCGAGCAATAGTCTGTGAGCACCTCCTTGAAAGACACGTGTTGAATCATATAATTGGGAATCTTCTTGATCATCAAAGAGGTTCTCTTGAAAAGAATCATTACCTTTAAATCGAAGAAAGTCATGTATTACTTCGTCTCCAATAAATGAAACTTCTGGCGCTGCATAATCTCCAACTTTAAGCTCAAATTGCACAGTTTCTGCTTGATTACCACTAGCATCTGTAA
>Ga0181592_10002546_pt1 | contig 14980 bp, 12 predicted proteins | sample 071ome_20_FD_133755 | JGI IMG/M metagenome (GOLD analysis project Ga0181592, IMG submission 133755) | Coastal salt marsh microbial communities from the Groves Creek Marsh, Skidaway Island, Georgia - 071412BT metaG (megahit assembly) | ecosystem: Environmental > Aquatic > Marine > Intertidal...
ATCCCGCAGACTGTGAGTTCAAACCTGTCATTCTTTTGCGTTTGCAGCGAATGGCGGGAATGCGGGCTGCGACCGCAGAATCTCGGATGTACGTTGAAAGTCCGTTCAGGGCCGTCCCTGAAGACGGCCCAAGTTCTTAGATTTCAATGGCCTCTGCAATCGTAAGAGCATCCTCAAGCTCGACGCCGAGGTATCTGACCGTGCTGTCCATCTTCGTGTGCCCCAACAGCAGTTGGACTGCACGAAGGTTGCCCGTCTTTTTGTAGATCTGCGTCACCTTCGTGCGCCGCATTGAGTGTGTGCCGTATGCGCTCGCTTCCAGGCCGATCGAAGTCACCCAATCACGGACAATCCGAGCATATTGGCGGGTTGAAATATGAAGCCGCTCGTGAAAACGCCCGGGCCAGAGGTATTCAGATCCGACCATGAGCGGCTCCCGCATCCATCTTGCGAGCGAGGCTCGGGTGCCTTCGGAGATTTCGAAGCGGACAGGTTTCTGCGTCTTGCTTTGCAGAACCGACGCGCGTTCCTTGATTTGGCCGGATGCCATGACATCGACGACCTTCATTTTGACCAGGTCGCAGCCGCGCAGTTTGCTGTCGATGGCCAAGTTGAAGAGCGCCAAGTCACGATGGTTCTCGGCCAGTTCAAGTCGAACCCTGATCGCCCAGACGTGTTTCGGTTTGAGAGGTCGCTTCTGACCGACGATGCGCCCTTTGTTCCAGGCGGGGCGAAGTGCGCGGATGGCTGGTAAGTTTGGTGTTTGCATGACTGGTCCTCCGATCCGCCACGCCCTCCCACAACGACAACCCGACGTTGACGACATATCATATCATAGGATTGCTGCGATGCATCCGAGGTCAGCAAGGAGCCCATACTGACCACGCGAGCCGGTTGCGCAGAAGGTCCGTTTTCGCTTCTTTTCAATTGCGCTACTATGCATAGTCACGCGAGTGCACTACGATGCATAGTCCCGCGAGAAGGCTGCCAAATACGATGCAAAGCGAACCATCAAATCTACTGATCATTATCTCAGACGAGCATCGGAAAGACGCGATGGGATGCGCGGGACATTCTATCGTCACAACCCCAAACCTGGATGCTCTCGCCGCGCGCGGAGCCTATTTCACCAACGCCTACACTCCGTCGCCAATGTGCGTGCCCACGCGCGCTGCGATTGCGACGGGTGATCATGTTCACAAAATCCGCCATTGGGACAGTGCCTCGCCGTATGACGGCAAGATTCGCAGTTGGATGCGCCAGTTGCGTGATGCGGGCGTGGAAGTAGTGTCAATCGGCAAGTTGCATTTCCGCTCAAGCGACGATGACAACGGGTTCTCCGAGGAGATCCTTCCAATGCATGTGGTTGGAGGGATCGGCTGGCCGGTGGGGCTGTTGCGCGAAACCTTACCCGCCTATGACGCGGCGGCGGAACTGGTAGCGGATGTGGGTCCCGGCACCAGTACCTACACTGAATATGATCGCGAGATCACCCGGGCGACAGAGGACTGGCTGCGCGGAAAGGCCGGTTCGGAGGACAGATGGGCTGCATTCGTTTCGCTTGTAAGCCCGCACTATCCACTGACCTGCCCCGATGATTTTTTTGCGATGTACGACCCCGCTCAGATGGACCTGCCGGTGGGCTACGCAGAACGGTTCCGTCCCGAGCATAGCGAGTTGAAGAACTTGGCAGGTTTTTTCGACTATGACCGCTATTTTGACGAGCAAAAAATGCGCGAAGCCAAAGCGGCTTATTACGGGTTGACCAGTTTCATGGATGCTTGCGTGGGGCGCATCCTGAAGGCGCTGGTGGTGAATGGTCAGGCTGAAAACACCGTTGTTGTCTATGTGTCGGACCACGGCGACATGATGGGCGATCAAGGGTTCTGGACCAAGCAGGTCATGTACGAACAATCCGCCGGTGTTCCGATGATTTTGGCTGGGCCGGGCGTACCACAGGGGCGGCAGGTCAAAACGGGCGCGTCGCTGCTGGATCTGGCCGCTACGGCGCTGGAAGTGACCGGAGTTGAACATGACGACCAAAGCCGTGCGTTGCCGGGGATGTCCCTGCGCGGGCTGGCCAATGCGGAAGATGACCCCGACAGAACAATCCTGAGCGAATACCATGACGGCGGCTCGACCACGGCCACCTTCATGCTGCGCTGGCAGAACTGGAAATACGTGCATTATGTCGGTCACGCACCACAGCTTTTCGATCTGGAAACCGACCCCGACGAGGTGCGTAATCTCGCGACCTTGCGGCCGAACCACCCCGAAACAATCGCCGCATTGGCCGAGGGCGAAGACCGTTTGCGCGAAATCTGCGACCCAAATGCGGTGAATGCGCTGTGCTTCGCCGATCAGAAAGCAAGAATTGCAGAGCTGGGCGGAGAAGAAGCCTGCCTGAACAGCTATGTCTTCAACCATACACCTACGCCAACCGAACAGGCAAAAATAAGCGAAGACAAAAACCTGTAACCTTCAGCTGTTGTCGCGTTCATAATGCTACGCGATGCACGAATGGCGGCATTGCGAAAGCTGCGACGCGGCGTTGACCGATGGACTGAAAGGCAGGATTGGGCCGTCTTTATCTATCCTTGTGACCCCCAATAGGGTCCCTGCGCTGCAGCGCTTCGGACCCAAAATGATTGATTTTGCCTTGTCTTCAAACGGCCGCTTAGCGATTTTAGCTTTCAACAGCTCGCTCAATAAACGCGCCCGGAACAGCTATTTCCGGACGTATTGAGCGGCGGTGCCTTGGTCTACGGAATAGTCCCATGCAGTTCCATTGGCTTTCATTGCTTCATTGACCACTTGCTTTAAAGGAAGCCGTCCCCACACTTCGGACTTGATTTTCTCCAGATCAAATTCTCCGCCGGTGATTACATGGTTGAGCACCGCCTCGGTTTCATGCAGCTCGGGGTCCCCGGCGCGGTTATCCCATTCGTTCGGATCCTGGGCGAGATTGAAAAGCTGAGGCGCTGAGCCATGACAGAAATGGTATTTCCAATCGCCTAGCCGCACCATGAAGGAAGGGCGCATGATGCCTTCACCGTGGTATTCAGAGATCACCGGAATGACCTCCAGTTCTGCGCCGTTGACCGCCGGTAGCAGAGATCGCCCTTCCAGCGGCTGAACTGGGGATTGTCCCGCGATGTCTATCATCGTCACAGGTAGATCCAACAGGGACACCGGCGTATCGATCTGACGGGGCTCCGAACCGGGTATGTCGATGAAAAGCGGGATACGGGCGGACCATTCGTAAAGGCTGCGTTTCTGGATCAATCCCTTTTCACCCAGCATTTCGCCGTGGTCGGATGTTACGATGACAATAGTGTCGTCGCGCAATCCGTTCTCTTCCAGCACTTCCAGCAACTCGCCGATCTTGTCATCGACATAGTGCGCCAGAGCCGCAAAGCCGCGCCGCATTGCGATCAGGTTTTCGGGTTTCCGGATCTCATCGCCCTTCTTGTGCAGCCCGTGCCAACGCCTTAGGGCATGGTCGAAATCCGAATAGCGCTCATCCATGTCCCCGGGATATTCCGGCAAAGGAATATCTGCGTCCTTGTACATCTCCCAATACTTGCGCGGCACCGTGTAGGGGGGATGTGGGTTCGTGAAGGATACCGTCATCATCCACGGCTTGTCCGGCGCGTGACGCAGGAATTCCAGGGCCTTGAACTGAGATTCCTCGTCATATTGCAGCTCTTTCGACCAGCCGGGCCCAATGTTTTCGGCCATGTATTGCGGCGGGAAATCGAACGCTTGGAAACTCGGATCGTCTTCCGGGGGCAGTGGATAGGACCAGATAAAGCCCGAGGGATAAACATCGGTGTTCAAGCGGCGCTGAAACCCGTGCAGTTGATCGGCTCCGATGAAGTGCATCTTGCCCGCCAGCACCGTTTCGTATCCCGCATTCGTCAGGTAGTGCGCAAAGGTCGGGATAAAGCTGTGGTAGGGATCGCCGTTGTCATAGCATCCGGTCGTGGATGTATAGAGCCCGGTCATGAAGCACGAACGCGCAGGCACGCAGATCGGACTGGGGGTGTAAGCATTGGTGAAGTTAGCTGACCGGGCGGCGAGCGCTGTCATATTCGCGGTCTGAGCGCCAACACCGCCACATGCTTCCAGCATAAAAGGCGTCATCTGGTCAGCCATGATCAAAAGGATGTTGGGCTGTTTCGTTGGCATGGTATGGCTGCTTCCCGAGAAGAGTTGTACGCGATTTCTGCAGACAATCAGCCTAAACGCAACAAGATTGTCCGGAGGCAGGCAGGAAAAATTCGCAGGTCGGAATACTACAAAAATCCGTATCAAACCAATTCGCGACCCGATCAGCGAAGGCCGGCTATCGAAAAATCGCACCTAAGGCAGTGGGTCTGCTTCGGGCTGGCTGCGGCCATCTGGGTCGCGGCGCAGAGGCTTGCAAGGCCTGATCTGAATGCCGCAACGCCGCATGTCGGCTTGGAGCCCAAACTGTCAATTGCTGCACACGGCCTGAAAGGGCGCGAACCGTGCAATGCTGCCATTGGCCCCGGCAAGATCGGCCTATTGCGTTCATTGGTAGGTGGCCTGCGCGCCGCAGCGCGACGTCACCAAGCCCGCCTTTCGCCGCATGTGATATGGCAGCGCTCAGGAGGAGGACCGCAATGCGGACCAAGCAGAGTTTGCCAAACGAGAAACAGAGTTCTGGCGCCCAACGGACCAGGAACCTCAACATCGTAAATCTACCTGTTCGAATCGTTTGACCGGATACGCTGAGTACGGCTTTACCAACCTCAGCGTAGTTCACGACAGAACCCGAACCCGTCTGAAAACAACTCCTCACCCTTAGAACGTATTCTCGTCAAAGGGAAATGAGCGGGCGACGGTTTCTTCTGCAAACGTCGCAACAGCTTGCTCTATGGTTTCTGCGACGTTTGCGTATTTCTTCACAAAACGCGGTGTGAAATCGCGGAAGAGACCGACTAGGTCGTCAATCAGCAGAATTTGACCGTCGCACTCTCTGGAGGCCCCAATCCCGATCGTGGGAATCGCAATGCTTTCGGTGATCCGCGTGGCAAGGGATGCCGGGACTGCCTCGACAACGACGGCAAAGGCTCCGGCCTTTTCGACGGCGTGTGCGTCCTCGATGATCAGGGCAGCAGCCTGTTCGTCTTTGCCCTGGGTTTTGAAGCCGCCGGTCGCATTGACGCGCTGTGGCTGCAGGCCGATATGGGCGACGACGGGAATGCCGCGTTCGACAAGAAACGAAATGGTCTCTGCCATTGCGACCCCGCCTTCCAGTTTTATCGCGTCGCAGCCGGTTTCAGCCATGAGCCGCGCAGCATTGTCAAAGGCCTTCTCTGGACTGGATTCATACGACCCGAAAGGCATGTCGACCACGACGCATGGGCGCGGTGCGCCTTTGACGACCGCTTTGCCGTGGGCGATCATGATTTCCATCGTGACGCCCACAGTCGAGCTTTCGCCATAGACCGTCATGCCGACGGAATCGCCAACAAGGATGAAGTCCACGATGTCATTGACGATTTTGGCGATCGGCGATGTGTAGCCGACAATCGCAACAATCGGTGTTCCACCCTTTCTTGCGCGAATGGCCGGAACCGAAATTTTCGAAGTGCTTTTTGCAGCTGCTTTGCTCATGGCGTGATCTTTCTGTTTTCCAAATCTTCAAGTGATGGTTTTGACGAAGGAGCGAGGATGATTTTTCCCGTCGCGCCTGCGCGCAGGACCTTGCGGTGGCTTTCGGCGGCCTCAGCCAATGGGTATGTCCGGCCAATGACAGGTTTGAGACTGCCATCGGCAAGTCCGGCCGAGATGTCCTCGAGCACGGTCTTCACCTTGTCGTGGGGCGCGTTCCAGATGGCGGTTCCTAGGATGTCCAGCTCTTTCAGCATCGCCATGCGGGGGGAAATGGATATGTCGCCACGGCAGCCGATGATGACGATGCGCCCGTTTTGCGGCGCAAGGTCCATGTCGGCGGCGAGATTTTCGTTGGCAAGCATTTCGAGGATCAGCGCGGGGCTGGTGCCGCCGGTCGCCAGATGCACCGCATCAAGGTAACCGGGTTTGGTGTGATCGACGGCCAAGTCGACACCCTCTGCGCTGATTTGCTGGAGTCCGGCATCGCTGCCTGCGCTGCCGATCACCTTGAGCCCGGCGCGGCGTGCCAGCTGGATTGCGGCGGTGCCGACGGCTCCGCTGGCGCCATGGATGAAGACGGTTTCGCCCGCCTGCGCGCGTCCACGGGTGAACAGCGCGAAATGGGCGGTGACATAGGGCACACCGAGCGCCGCGGCCTCGGCGAATCCGACGTTTGCGGGTAACGGCATGACATTCGCGGCCGGGCGCACCACGAATTCAGCATAGCAACCGGACATGGCGCGCCCCAAGGCCGCGCTCACGAAAACACGGTCGCCGGGCGTGAACGCCTCGGCTCCGGATCCAACGGAGACGACCAAACCGGCACAATCCCCGCCCGGGATGTAGGGCAGGTCGGTGGTAATCGCATAGTTGCCGGTCAGCATATAGGTGTCGGCCGGATTGACACCGGCTGCACGGATCTCGATTAGGACCTCGCTGGGGCCCGGCTCGGGTGTTGGGACGTCATCGAGTACGAGGTTTTCTGGGCCGCCGAAGGCATGGGCGCGGATCGCTTTCATGGTAAGGTATCCTTACGGTTGGTCGGAAGACCAAGTGGCGTAGCAATTGAGCGCTGGCAGATCGATTTCAGCCCCGAGACCGGGGCCGGTGGTAAGGGGAACGAAACCCTCGGTCACTGGCAGGAGGTCGCCAATAATCAACTCGCGCCCGGCATTGGGATGGCAGTCCATCTCAAGGTTGCCTTCGCCCCCCGCAGCGGCCAATGCGTGCAGCGAAGCGAGGCTGGCGATGCCGCCGCCGAAGACATGCGGGCAATAGACCGCGCCATCCTGTGCTGCTGCCTTGGCCACGCGCATGCAGCCGGTGATGCCCCCCCACTTGGTGATGTCGGGCTGGTAATACCGCAGCGCCCCACGGGCGATCCAGATGGCGAAATCGTCGCCGCGCAGGTTCTCGCCCCCGGCCAGCGCAACGGGCGAAGCGGAGGCGAGGCTATCCCAGTCATCCAGCGGTGTGTCGACACGTACCGGTTCCTCGAACCAGCGAAGGTTATGGATCGCGGCTGCTTGCGCCACGCTGGCGGCTTCATCAGGCGACAGAGACTGGTTGGCATCGATGCTGAATTCGGCTGCTGCGCCGATGGCGGCGCGGACATCGGCGATATTGCCAAGGTCGCGGTCCCAACCGAACCCGATCTTCAGTTTGAAGGCGCGGTGGCCTTCTGCATAACGGGCGGCGGCGAAATCGGCGGCTCCATCCGGGTTTATGCCGGTGGCATAAACTGGCACCCGTTCCATCGGATTGTTGGTCAGGAGACGAGCCAGCGGCAGCCCGGCGCGGCGCGCCTTCAGATCCCAAAGCGCAATGTCGATTCCGGCGATCACCTGGGTGATCGGGCCGACCTCGCCGGTTTGCAGGACCAGAACTTCGGTCAAGCGGGTCAAGTGGTCGAAAGCTTGTGCCGGATCGTCATAACTCTGACCGATCAGCGCCGCGCCCAGATCTACGGCCAGGCGGGCACGGTGTTCGGCACCGACGGCGGGCCAGTTCGACCATATCTCACCCCAGCCCTGGGCGCCTTCGCTATCTGTGACACGAACCAGCACCATGGGCCGGTCAAGGAAGGTGCCGAAGGCGACCTTGATCGGCTGGGCGATGGGAACGCGGAAGGCAAAGGCGTCGATGCGGGCAATGGCTGGGGTGTCGGTCATGGGGTTGGTCCTTCTGGCGGGCAGGTGGGTGACGCGCGGCTCGGGCAGGCCGGGCACCGGGACACGGACCGAGAACAGCGCTCCGCTCATCGGTTGCGCGGCGCGCTCGGCATCGGTCATGTTCTGGCAGGTGGTGGTGATGTAGAGCGTCCGGAGGTCCGCCCCGCCCAGTGCGCAGGCGGTTGGCCGGTCAACCGGAGTTTCGACGATGGCCGAGATTGTCCCGTCCGGGGCGATCCGGGTCACGCGCCCGCCATTGAATTCGGCTACCCAGAGGTGGCCCTGGGCATCTACTGTCGAGCCGTCGGGAAAGGCGGGTGGAGTGCTGGACGCGAAGGGCCGGGACACGCCCAGCGCGCCGGCCGCCGGATCGAAATCAAAGGCATCGATCCTGTGTTTCAGCGAATCGGCGAAATACATTCGCCGCCCGTCCGGAGCCCACGCCAGGCTGTTGGGGATCGAGATGCCGTTCAGAACGGGGGCCAGACCATCGGGGTCGAGCCTGAACAGTGTGCCCTCTGGTGCGCGCGTGACATTGTGCATCGTACCGACCCAAAATCGCCCCTGCCGGTCGGTCCGGCCATCGTTGAAACGGTGACCTGGCAGGTCGGGCGCTTCGGCCAGTATTCGGGCCTCGCCCGTTTCGGGATGCCACAGCATCACCCGGTTGCCCAAGGCCACGATCAACTCCGGCCCTTCGGTCAGGGCCAGCGCGCCGATTATCGCCGGCATGTCCCAGGTTTGGACAGTGCCCGTTGCCGGATCAAGCTGGCGAATCCGGGGCTGGCGGATATCGATCCACCACAGAACACCCGCGCGCGCATCCCATGTGGGACACTCCCCCAGGATATCCCGGCTTTCGCCGACTCGCTGCAGCCCCGCGGCGGCGGCCTCAGATGCAGCGGCCGCCATCGACTTCCAGCACCGCACCGGTCACCATAGCGGCATCATCGGATGCCAGATACAGCGCCGCATTGGCGATATCGAGCGGCGTCGAGAGACGTCCGAGCGGGATGGTCGAGCGAAACTGCGCCCGCATCTCAGGCGTGTCTTCGCCCATGAACTGGGCCAGAAGCGGCGTTTCACCGGCGACCGGAGCAATCGCGTTGATCCGGATCTGATCGGGTGCAAGCTCGATCGCCATGGCCTTGGTCAGCAGGTTCACCGCCCCTTTTGAAGCGTTGTACCAGACGAGGCCGGGGCGCGGACGGATCCCTGCGGTCGAGCCGATATTGACCATGTTGCCGCCGCCGATCGACCTGAAATGCGGGATCACGGCGTGGCTCATCAGGTAGATCGACTTGACGTTGACGTTGAAGACGCGGTCGTATTCGGCCTCGGTCACGTCCAGCATCGGTTGGTTGCGATGCGTGGTGCCTGCGTTGTTGACGACGCAGTCGAGCCGCCCGAAAGCCTCGACCACTTGCCCGACGACCTTGGTCAGTCCTGCACCGTCGGTCACGTCGCAGCCGAAGGCAAATGTGCCTCCGCCGATTTCCCGGGCGGCTTCCTGTGCCTTGTCGGCATTCATGTCGAGAATTGCGACGCGCCCGCCTTCCTCGACAAAGCGCTGTGCGATGCCATAGCCGAAGCCCTGTGCGCCGCCGGTGACGATGGCTGTCTTGTGTTTCAGTTTCATCTCAGATCATCCGTGGTTCAGTATGATGGTTTTCGAGGCCGAGAACTCGTAGAGTGCCTCGAAGCCCTTCTCCCGGCCATGGCCGGATTTCTTGACCCCGCCGAAGGGCAGCTCGATCCCGCCGGCGGCACCGAAGCCGTTGATGAAGACCTGCCCGCAATGCATCGCGCGGGCGACACGCATCGACCGGTTGGTGTTGCCGGTCCAGACACCAGCGACAAGGCCGTAGTCGGTGCCGTTGGCCAGACGAATCGCGTCCGCTTCGTCGTCGAACGGCATCAGCGACAGGACCGGGCCGAACACCTCGTCGCAGGCCAGCCGTGCGTCGCGGGGAACCGGGCCGAATAATGTTGGCTCGACATAGAAGCCACCCTTCGGTGCGTTGCCGGCGACCTGGCCACGAGCGAGGATGGGGATGCCGGCGGCCACGGCATCGGATACAAAGGACGTCACACGCGATTGCTGTTTCGCGGTCACCATGGCGCCGAGATCGCGGTCCTGTTCGTACGGCCCGGCTGTGACGCCGGCAAACCGCGCGGCCAGTTCGGCGGCGACGGCGTCGTAGATTGGCCGTTCCAACAGGACGCGGCTTCCGGCGGAGCAGGTTTGCCCGCCGTTCTGAAGGATCGCCTTGACCAGCACCGGCATCGCCGTGTCGAGATCGGCGTCGCCAAACACGATCTGCGGCGACTTGCCGCCAAGTTCCAGCGTACAGCCGATGTGGTTGTCGGCGGCGGCCTTCTGCACCATCGTACCAACTTCGGGGCTGCCGGTGAAGGAGATGTAGTTGATGTCGGGATGGGCGGTCAGCGCAGCGCCCGCTTCGGCCCCGAGACCATGGACGATGTTGAGAACGCCTTCGGGAAATCCAACTTCAAGCGCCAGTTCGGCAATGCCGAGCAGGGACAGGCCTGCATCTTCGGCCGGTTTTACCACACAGGTATTGCCGCAGGCCAGCGAGGCACCGACCGAACGGCCAAAAATCTGGCTGGGATAGTTCCACGGCACGATATGGCCGGTGACCCCGTGAGGGTCGCGTACGACGGCGACGGTATAACCGTTGTGAAAGGGGATGGTCTCGCCATGCAGCTTGTCGGCGGCGGACCCATAATATTCGAAATACCGCGCGGTGGCGACGATGTCGGCGCGGCCCTGGCTGATCGGTTTGCCGGTGTCGAGGGATTCCAGCGCGCCGAGTTCGTCGGTCCGAGAAAGGATAGCATCGCCTAGCTTCATCAAAAGACGCCCGCGTTCGACTGCGGTGAAGCGGCTCCATGTGCTTTCAAGGGCGACGCGGGCGGCCCGCACGGCACGGTCAATCTCTGATGTGCCCGAACGGGGGATCGAGCCGAAGGCCAAACCGTCGCTGGGTGAAAGGGTTTCAAGCGTACGCCCATCCTCGGCATCCTCAGCTCGCCCTGCGATCAGGTTGCGATAGACAGCGAGCTTTTCGGTAACAAAGGCGTCCATGAGGGCGACTCCCGGCTGGGTGGCGGTTCGGTGGAATGGATACAGGTTGTAACTAATATTGACAAGATGAAAACTTGTAATTAGTCAACATTAACGAAATTAACGGGAAGGTCAGGAATGGAAGGTCTGATGCGGGATCGGTCGGGGCGGGGCGGCCACGTGCCAATTGTGGTCACGCGTCAGTTGCCCGAAGCCTTGATGCAGCGGCTGGATCAAGACTGGCGGCCCTGGGTCAATCCCGATGACCGGACGCTGATCGCGGATGAGCTGATTGCGGCTGCCCACCGGCACGCGGCCGAGGTTCTGCTGGTCATGGCGATGGATCGATTTGATGCAACTCTCATTGCAGGGCTGCCGGATAGCGTGCGCCTGATCGCGACACTGTCGGTGGGCCACGATCATATCGATCTGGATGCGGCGCGGGCGCGGGGGATCGCGGTGATCTATACGCCGGGCATCCATTCCGAGGCGGTTTCCGAGATGGCGATCATGCTCATGCTTTGCGCCGCGCGGCGCGCCCATGAAGGTGAACGGATGCTTTATGACAAGGCGTGGCGCGGCTGGTCTCCGACCCAGCTTCTTGGGCGGGACGTTACCGGCGCGCGCCTGGGTATTCTGGGCATGGGGCGGATCGGGCGGACCATCGCAAGGCGGGCCAAGGCCGCGTTTGACATGGAGTTGCACTATCACAACCGGTCGCGCCTTGCGCCGGATCTGGAGGGCGGTGCGATCTATCACTCGGATGCTGAAAGTCTGTTCGCGGCCAGCAGCTTCCTTGTTCTGGCGGCGCCGTCCAATCCGCAGACACGGGGCATCGTGAATGCCGCCCGCATTGCCCTGATGCCACGTAGTGCCATCGTCGTGAATGTCGCGCGCGGCGATCTGGTTGACGACCCGGCCCTGATTGCAGGGCTCCAATCCGGGCAGATTGGGGCGGCCGGGCTGGACGTTTTCAACGGTGAGCCTGACATCCATCCCGGCTACCTGGACCTGCCCAATGTATTCCTGCAGCCGCATCAGGGCAGTTCGACCCTCGGCACACGGGCCCGAATGGGACACATGCTGCTCGACACGATTGAAACTTGTCTTGCCGGAGGCGATGCGCCTAACCGGTTGGTGTAACAACTAGAAAGAAAAGGAAATCATCATGTTAGACCAACTTGAGCCATCACGGCTTTTCTCACTTCAGGGCCGGGTGGCCCTGATCACCGGTGCGGCCGGCGGCATCGCCTCGGGCGTGTCCGAGGCATTTGCCGCGGCCGGGGCAAAGCTGATCCTTACGGATCTGAGCGACCGGGTGCACGCCCGCGCCCAGGTCTTGCGCGAGGCCGGGGCCGAGGTGCATTCCCTGACCTTTGACGTCAATGACGCCGATGCCGCGCGTGCAGGTGTCGAACAGGCGGCGGCGGTCTGGGGGAGGATGGATATCCTGGTCAACAACGCCGCCGTGATCGTGCGTAAGCCTTTCCTTGAACTGGACGATTCCGACTGGCGCAAGGTGATCGATACCGACCTGAACGCCTATTTCACCGTGGCTCAGGCAGCGGCGCGGATCATGGTTCAGCAAGGGTCAGGCCGGATCATCAATATGGGGTCAATCATGGGCCACGTCTCGCGCCCGAACCTTGTTCCCTATGTTTCCGCCAAAGGGGCGGTGCATTCCTTTGCCCAAGCCGTTGCGGCGGATCTGGCCGGGACCGGCGTGACCGTCAACGTGCTGGCGCCAGGGTACACGATCACCGAATTCAGTCAGGCAAACGTCAAGGATTTCCATGATTTCGTGCAGGACTGGACGCCGTGCAAGCGCTGGGGGCGGCCGCAGGATATCGCTGGAGCGGCTCTACTGCTGGCCTCCGATGCCGGGGCCTATATCAACGGGCAGGTCATTTTCATCGACGGAGGCTTTACTGCCGTGACACGCTAAGGCGCGGCAATGCAGTACCACCAGAGGCATTGGAGAGAATGGCCGCGCGGAGTTCCGCGCGGCCGTTTTCCGTTTGGCCGACTGGGCGGGTGAGGCGAATCGCTCGGGTGGCGCTTTGGCGCGGTTTGCTTGGCGAGAGCCGCTCACGTGGTGGCGCCAGAGATGCCGGGGAAGCAAAAAAGCCTTTTATCTTCGCGGGTTCAGCCATTTCCAGGAATATTTGTAAAATAAATTGACAAGATACAAAGTTGGTATTTAAATTTACAACTAATGGAGTTGAAAAAATGCCTGCAACATTGCCCGGAAAGAGCCCTGCCATGACGGTCATGCCCGAAGACGCCCCGGCTGTTGAAACCGCGCGACCGAATGCGGCAACCGCCCCAGGACGGCGCATTTCCATCGCAGGAGTTGCCCGTGGGGTCTGGCGCGCGCGCTGGTTTATTTCCTTGCGCGCCTTTGCGACATTTATTTGCCTTTGGGCCTTGCTTGCGGCGTGGGTTTCCAGCCCGCTGCAGCTGCCGTCGCCTGCCAAGGTGTTCGACGCCATGGTTGGCCTTGCCGCCAAGGGCGAGCTGCTTAGCCAGACCCTGATCAGTGCCTCGCGCCTCGGGGTTGCACTCATGGTGGCAACGGTGATCGCGGTTCCGCTCGGTTTCGCGATGGCGCTCAACCGCGAACTGAACACCTATCTGGATCCGATCGTCGAGTTGCTGCGCCCGATCTCTGGTATCGCCTGGATCCCGCTCGGCCTTTTCATCTTCGGGGTCGGTGGCACGTTGCCGGTTTTCATCATGGCCTATGTCGCCTTCTTCCCACTGCTCCTGAATACGATTGACGGCGTCCGCGAAATCGACCGCAAGCTGCTGGCTGCCTCGCGAACAATGGGGATCACGCGCCGTGCGCAGATGGTTCACGTGATGGTTCCTGCTGCGCTGCCCTCGGTTATGGTCGGCTTTCGCATTGCCTTCGCTTCGGCCTGGGCCGCGATCATCGCGGCCGAGCTGATCGGCTCACCCAGCGGCCTCGGCTTCTCGATCGAGTGGTATCGCCAGCTTCTGATGAGCCCGAAAGTCTTTTCTTTCATCGTGTTGATCGGTGTCGTCGGCTACCTGAGCGACGTCGTTCTGCGCACCGTGCAACGCAAACTGACGCCCTGGGCGGACGGAATGGGGATCGACCAATGAGCATGAACGTGAATGTACGTGCCACCGGGGGCATCCCCAACTGGGCCAAAGCGTTGACCCTTCCAATCATTCTATTGGTGATCTGGCAGGCCTGGGCAATGACGCTTCCGGAAACCTCGCCCGCGCCCGCGCCGCTGAAGGTGGTGCAGTCCTTCGCTGAACTGACAGCGAGCGGGGAACTGATCTGGGCCACAATCCAGAGCCTGGGTCGCGTGCTGGCCGGGTTCGCTATCGCAATGGTTGCGGGCCGCAGCCTCGGTGTCCTGATGGGGTCCAGCCGGATCGTGCGGGAAAACCTCGACCCGATCGTGGAAAGTTTCCGCCCGATCGCGCCGATGGCGATCCTGCCGATCGCGATCCTGTGGTTCGGGACCGGCACGCCGGCCGCGTTGACCATTGTTGCCTATGCCGCCTTCTTTCCGCTGCTGATCAATACCATCCATGGGGTCAGCCGGGTCGACCGCCAACTGATCCGCGCGGCACAGACCATGGGGCTGTCGCGTTTGCGCACGGTTCTGGTGGTCATCGTCCCCGCCGCCATCCCCAGCGTCCTACTGGGCTCGCGCCTTGCCATGGGTGTCGCCTGGACTGCGATCATCGCAGCCGAACTGGCCGTCGGCGCCAAGTCCGGCGGTGGCACGTCCGGCGGCGTCGGCCAGATGATGTTTGTCTTCTACGCCTATTCCATCGACCTGAACGGGATCGTCGTCTGCATGATCGTGGTCGGTGTCATTGCCCTGCTGATCGACCGGTTATTCCGACTGGTCGAGCACAAGCTTCTGCCTTGGAGGAACTGATCCATGAGTGTCCAGATGATCCATCCAAAACCCGCGCCGAAACTGCGTCTGAAAGGTGTTTCAAAGCAATTCGTCGCCCCGCGCACCGGGCAGCGGACCCTTGCGGTGGCCGACTTCGATCTCGACGTCCAGCCCGGCGAATTCATCTG
>Ga0181592_10002547_pt1 | contig 14974 bp, 19 predicted proteins | sample 071ome_20_FD_133755 | JGI IMG/M metagenome (GOLD analysis project Ga0181592, IMG submission 133755) | Coastal salt marsh microbial communities from the Groves Creek Marsh, Skidaway Island, Georgia - 071412BT metaG (megahit assembly) | ecosystem: Environmental > Aquatic > Marine > Intertidal...
TCTCTGCTCGCAATTCACGCTGAGCTCGACGGATTTCTTTAACCCAATGATTAGTTTCATCGAGAGGTTTACCATCCATCAACCTTTTCATCCAATACTCTAATTCAATATTCATTTGAATTGGCACTGCATCATAAGTTCGGTTAAAAATGCCACCAGGTTGATCTCCTGATCGGCAACGAAAGCAGACTTGTACTGGTACTCACCAATGATGAGAACCGCTTGGGGAATGCTTTGAGGTTGGAGATGGGTGTAGAGACTGTCATAGATGCTCCTAATAATAGATGCGGGTTCATTGTCAAGATTCTGAACGACCCACTTACGCATCTTAGTGAACTCTTTGCCCTTTAGGAAAGACACAAGATCATCAACTTTAGTAGATGCGTTAGCAAGAACTCCAGTATCGATCTGCCCCTGAGCACTGTACCGTTGCAACTCATTGAGGGTACGACGGAAGTCAGGGAAATACTTCTGGACTAGCGCCGCCAGAACGCGAGGTTCCGAAGCGACCCTTTCCTTGTCCAAGATGTCTTGGACTCGCTTGAAGAAGGTTGCGGCAAGTTGCTGCTTGTTTCCTCCAGTGAACTCAACCACTGAGCAACGGGAATGAAGTGGTTGGATGATTTTGTTTTTGTAGTTGCAGGTGAAGATAAATCTGCAGTTGCTACTAAACTCCTCAATAGACGCCCGTAGGAGGAGTTGTACATCGTGCGTGGTGTTATCTGCCTCATCAATGATGATGACTTTGTGCTTAGAAGACGATGTAAGTGAGACGGTCGAAGCGAAGTTCTTCGCATTGTTTCTGACAGTATCGAGGAATCTACCCTCGTCGGATCCATTGATGACATAGTAATCTGCTCCAAGTTGTTCGCAGAGTGCCTTTGCCACGGTGGTCTTACCAATGCCAGGGGGACCAGACAGCAGCAGGTTAGGGATCTCACCCTTCTCTACAAATTTTTGAAATACACTTTTAGTCTCATCGGGGAGAATGCACTCATCGATGGTTTTGGGTCGGTACTTCTCAACCCAGAGAAAATCACTCATATTTATTCCAGAGGGCGGATAAACTCGTTCACAATAACGTCAGAGGACTCAAGTGCCTCCTTCATATATTCTACACCCTTTTCAGGTGTTGTATGATCGCCACAAGTAAAAGCGTCACACACTGCCATTCCTTTCTCTGGCCAAGTATGAATGCTGATATGGGACTCAGCAAGCATAGCGATACCAGTGAAACCGACTGGCTCGAACTTGTGTACACTCAAGTTCAGGAGGGTTGAGTTGCATTCTTTTGCTGCTATGTACAGCATCAAACGCATATATTCAATGTCCTCCATCTTTTCAACATTGCAACCCTTCAATGTAAAGAGGATGTGTCTCATTGCGGCTCCAGTGCAATCCAATAATCAAGTGGTTTAGTTTCCATCGAGTTCAAATCGATAGCAGTGAACTTGGCAACTCGGGTACCATAGATACGAACCTGATAGTCTTCAGGTTGGAGACGCAGGTTCTCAACTTTGAAGCAAACGCAGACTTCTTTGTCAGGATCAATCTGACACACAGGAACCTCAAAGGTGTTGCTGGTGTCATTCTTCTTGTCACAAACACGAAGGATCAGTTGATCGTGACGGGAGTAGAGGCACAGGTCAGGTACCTGGTACACGTTTGCAGCACGGAGCAGAGCGTCAAGAGTCTTTGCTTCAAGAGTGAAGGAGACATTAACACCGTCAGGTGGATCCAGATCTTTGTTGGGAGGTTGTACCACCAGGTCAGGATCAGAGAAGAAGTAGTTCGTGTAGGACTTAGAGTTCTCGTCACGAATAACTACCTTGCCATCAGTGTTAAAGTCGAAGATCGGATTCTCAAAGAGTGAGAGACCAGAGAGAAATACACCCAGGTCGTAAATCGCCATCTGAGTAGGAAACTCTTCCGCAACTTCAGTAGAAGCAAAAATGTTCTTGTTGACAGAAATAGTACGGATCTTAGACCCAGGATTGATAACAATTGACTTGTTGATCGTTGCAAAGTTCTTAAGAGTGTTGAAGGTTTTCTTAGTAAGTTTGACTTGGGTCATTGATGATAAGTTTCTCGGTTAGCGTTTTTGTCGTTGAAGTGTAGCAGAAGAACTGCGTAGTGGAGAATCTTTACGATGTCACGACGGGCGGTACCCTTGCGATCGTAACGGGAAGCGTACTTAAGGATGTTGCTTCGGCAAAATGCTTCACCATCACCACACGCTTCAATCAGATCCAGTGTCTGAATAGCATCGTCACCACTAGAGTAATGCTGACGATAGGTGTCAGTAATGTACTGACGGAGTTCATCGAGGATCTGATCCTCGGAATACTTATACTGCATAACCGTACTGCTCACGAAGAATCTTTTTGTAAGGGAGGTCATTCTCCCGAAGTTCCAAAACAAGTTTGAGTTTGTTGTGAAGTGATGTGTTGCCACCCAGTTTGAGTGCATCAATGATGCATTTCAATTCAGAATCGTCAATCGGTAAATCCATAAAAAAGTTGTAGGGGTGGTCAACACCCCATATAGTATCACTGTTGAGGTTCTTTGTCAAAGTCAGCATCGATCTTGTCGTACAGTTCGATGAACGCTTGCTTGGTTTCATCGTCGAAACGATTGATGCTGTACTTGATAGCATCTTCTTTGTTACCAAAGATGCTGAAGGCACGGACAACGTGTACCAGACGACGAGTGGAGATTACTTCATCGATGCCACCGTCATAGAAGGTCTTACGGATGACTTGTGCCCAGTCCACGAGACGGGAGATGAAGTTGTCATCATCGACACCCAGAGACTCCGCAATCTTCATCAGAATCTTTCCTTCAACAGCAGTGGTGGGATACTCTTGCTCAAGCGTGATAGCAAAACGCTCAAGGAATGCTTCGTTCAGAACATTGGTACCAATAAAGCGACCATCTTCCGAACCCTTGCCTTTGGTGTTGGCAGTTGCAAACACGTTGAACCCAGGAGCGGGTTTGACATACTTACCGATCTTCTTCAGGAAGACACCCTTGCCCTCAAGCACAGATTGCAAACAGAGGATCTTGTTAGAGGCAAGATCAACTTCATCTAGAAGCAACACAGCTCCGCGTGAAAGAGCCTCCACGACGGGTCCATTGTGCCAGACAGTTTCGCCATTAACAAGACGGAAACCACCAATAAGATCATCCTCGTCAGTTTCAACGGTGATGTTTACGCGAATGAACTCTTTATTTAGGAGAGCACACGCTTGTTCAACACCAAAGGTCTTACCGTTACCAGACAGACCAGAGATAAACGTGGGGTAGAAGATACCAGACTTGATGATCTTCTTAATAGCAGAGAAGTTCCCGAACGGGACAAAGTTAGGATCCTTAGTAGGAATCAGAACAGTTTGCTCCTGAGCGGGAATACCAGCAGGAGCAGCAAAGGTTTTTTCCAGTTCCTGAACACTGAGGTTCCACTTGCCACGACCAGACTTGTAATCATCAAGACGGTTTTTCACTGTAGGAAGAGAAACGTTGAAGTGGTCAGCAGCAGAAAGAAGGTTGGCGGTATTGACTTCAGTACCAAAGTTGTCGGACAGATAGGAAATAAGTTGTTCGGTGGTCACAGGAGCGGGAGCGAAGGGCATCGTGGTTCGTTTGGTATGTACCAATTATAGGGGCAGAGTGGGGCAGACTCAGGGCAGAGTGGACAGTTAGGCAACTGTCTGCACAAAGGCATTGAGCATCTTTTTGTTGTTCTTCTTGGACTTGAACATTTTCTTGAATGCTCGGGTGATCTCTGCTTTACTTGCTTCTTCAGAAACATTGTCCATTCCAGAAACATCTTCCTGGTTGGAAGTAGGCATCACATAGAGTTGGTGGTACCCACGACGAGAGCAGACAGCATACTTCTCTTTCTTGTAGGTAGCAACAAACCGATCATACTCCTCATCCATTGTCCAGTTAAACAATTGACGGAAGAACGAACCAGACTCACGAGGAGCAAGCAAACGGAACCCAAGGAAGTTGACAGTGGGGAATCGATCACGCAGGTTCATCAGCAAGATCTCCGAGAGACCAGCATAGTTATCAGACATCTTCTCATAAACCTTACCAAGTTTACGATCACGCAGTTGACAGTTTTGACGGATGTGGTTTGCCCAAGGGCGACCATCATAACGCCACTTGTCACTCCAGACTCCAGAACCTGCTGCTTCACCATCAGTAAGGATGCAGACGGTAACCTTCTCTGCTTGACGCTTCATCTGAGGGATCAGAGCGTGGAGACATACCAGTGCTTCATTCAGAGGGGTACCAGAAAGACCCATACCAGGAGTGGGGAAGAAGAAGAACTCGTGCGACCATCCTTTGTATCCGATAGCACCAGCGTTGAAAAACAGATACTTGAGAGATTCTTCAAGGTCACGAGTCTTCTGTTTAGATGATGCCAGGTGCATCATTGCAAAGTAGTTATCGAGAGCAAACTGATTGGGAACTTCTTTGATAACGAGACCTTCAGAATGCATATCACTAATACCATTACGCTCAAGACGCTTGTAGATCATATACGTCTCGTTAGTAAACGCATATACATCAAACGGGATGTTTGATTTTTGGCAGAACCAGCAGAGTTGAATGACTTGATTGACGGTATCGATAAGATTGTTGGACATAGAACCAGACCAATCAACTAGGAAAATCATACCGTGGTTCTTACCCTCAGGGATCACAGAGACCCGCTTGAAGAGATCATCGTTGTACTTATAGGTATGCAGTTTAGAGGTGTCTAGGACGCCCGTCTTGGCGCTGCTAGAGCGAGCATAGGTACTCGCTGCCTTGCGACACTCAAACTCTTTTACCAGGTAGTTGACTTCTTGCTGGGAGTTCTTACGAAACTTCTTCCAAGCATTCTCAGCAACTTGAACTTGCTCAGCACCATTCTCTTCCAATCCACTGAAGTGAATACGATGCTCTTTAAGGATATCGGCACAAGGAACAACAACCTGTTCAACCGTGAACTTGGGAAGTTCAAAGTAAACACTCTCAGAAAGTACCTGTTTGGTTAGTTCTTCCATTGCCTGCTCAAAGGCAGCATCAGTGGTTGCATCCATTTCTGTGGATCCACCAGCACCGCCACCAGGGGATTGCTCAGATTCTTCGGCATCGGCACTTTTGTTTTCAGGTTGCCCTTCACCCTCTTGCTCGGTAACTTGCTCGGTGACTTGCTCGGTGACTTGCTCGGTAGAACCGCCAGACTGACCCACAGGAGGAGGGGTGATGTCAGCAACCTTCTTCTCCTGCTTGGACTTCATATACTTCCAGATAGCATTGGCAACAGCAATAGCATCCTCAAAAGTTTCTGCTGCAGCAGTGTCATCAACAAACTTTTGTTCCTCTTCAGTGAAGTTGACATCGATGAAGTTGCCGACCTTGAAGAAGATATTGATGCGATCCACAAGATTCATATTCTTAGTGGTACCGTCAAGAGAGAAGAAGTCTTCATCCTGCAGTTGCTGATATCCCCTATAGAAGGTCTTGGGGAGACCAGGATACTTACGCTTCATCAGTTTCTCAACGCGAGCATCTTCAGTCACGTTGACGAAAGACTGTGGGCACTCCATAGTCTGCCACCCATCAGCAGGGGTGAACAGAGCGTGACCAACCTCGTGAGAGACCAGAAGGTCATATACATTCTCACTTGCCTTCTCCCAGTTTGGGAGGGTCAGGACACGCTTGGCAACATCAAAGGATGCAGTGGAGACACTGCGGTGCTCGATCACCAGATCTTCAGTAGCGAGCAGTTTAGCGAGTGTACCCTTGACTCCAGTGTTGACCGTCATAATCCTGTTGCGTTGATGCACATACTATAAGACCCCTGGCGTGAACCAGAGGTCTTAGTGTGCCGCTTTTTGAAGTGGCGCAGTGCTTCACGCCGTGCCCTCATCGCTTGAGGTTTTAGGTGTCGCTTTTTTTCTTTCTTGCTGTGGTGTTGCCAATTTGGGACTGTCATCGTACTTGTCCTTTAGTTTGTTGATTAGATCATCATACCAAAGAGTGTTGTCGTCAGGCATCAAGCATAGATGGGAAACGCTCTCTTCTATCTATCTCATTAAGGGACAGCATAAAAGAAATGCTCCATCTTTCTTCATCTGAGTAGTTATACATAACCTCGTGGTCAAGATAACCAGGCCAGATCAAAAGATCTGTCTCAGTTGGGATGTGCATATGGATACCAGCGTGGTACGGTCTATGCAACATCATTGCTTCTACAACTGGGGAAGGATTGTAAAATTGAATTGCTCCAGAGTCTGCCAATGGAACCTTCAGATAATACGTACCTGCCATATCACAGCAAGCGTGATTGTGTCTAGTCTGATACGAACCTGGTGGATTAATGTTAACCCAACAGTAAGCAACCTCTAACTTGTCGTCATAGTTTGAAATCGCATCATTTAGATACTGCCCAAACTCAGGGTACTCTTTATGCAGTTTATTTTGAGAACGAACTGTAGAGAACCCTGTGCCATTGTGGGCATTGTCTGGTACACAGAACTCTTCACGACGACTTAGAAGTCTAAACTTTAATGCATCGTGAAGTTCTGGGTCCCACTCTTTGAATCCTCGGTATGATGGTACGTCAAACATCTTCAATAATTTTAGAGAAATTATTTACCTTATCGAATCGTAAGGTACGTTGAAACTTATCAACCAGGATTTCTCCTTTATGGGAGATAACAAAGAGATGAGTCTCTGCTCCAAGTCCCTTCAGAATTTTTAGAAGTTCTTCGGTAGCAGTATTATCTAGACTAGAATCAAAAACCTCATCCAGAATCAAAAGATTCGTAGTGACAGAGTTTTTGAGTTTCGCGACGTGTCTCCAAGTAAACAAAAGGGAGAGATCAATTTTTTGCTTCTCTCCTTCAGAAAAGGAAGCATATGAGAACTTGTCGCGATGCCTAGATTTTATCACTTCATTGAACTCTTCGTCAAGAGTGAAGTTAATGTATGTGTCCATACTTCCAAGATGCCTGTTGATCGATTGATTAATAACAGGAATGTACTTAGAAATAATCTTGGACTTGATCCCACCGTCTTTGAGAAGACTTTGAACAACTTTGTAATCAGAAGATAGTTTACTAACTTCAGAACAATCCTGTTCTTTCTTTGTGTACTCTGCAATTAGATTGTCAAGTACAGTCTTCTCTTTATCAATGTCGGGTTTCTTAGAGAGTCTTTGGACCTCGCTAAGAATCTTAGCGTTGGTACCCATCAACTTATTCTCTTCGATCTTGAGGGCATCTACGTTGGACTTCAGTTCCCAGAACTTCTTCTGGTCTGCCTGAACAGATTTCATCTGATCACGCACTTTCTTTAACTGAACCTCAAGTTGGGTTATCCCGTCATTGTAGTCGGTGGTCTTCTGCCCCAGAATACCTATCTTAGCATTACGAAACTCTTCGTCGATAGGTCGTTGACACGTTGGGCAACTGGTGTTGTCGGTGAAGAAAGCAACATCTTTCTGAACCTTGTCACGTTTCGCTGCAAGTTTCACTAAGATGTCGCGTACCTTTTTATATTGACCGTCCAGTTGTGTTACCTTCTGATCAGATTCACCGACTGCTTTCATCTCTTCGGTGAGAGTTGTACACTCGGACTGAAGAGATAACACCTTATCTTCGTTCTCTTTGAACTGGATGGTAAGGTGTTCGATCCTTTCGTCATTGACACTCGTGAGAGCATCGAGGGTCTTGCGTTGCGATGCAACACGTTCTTCTGCAATCTGCATCTCATAGTTACAGTTGCGAAGGGACTCATTGTTATCTTTCACACGCTCTTTGAGGAGCGTATTCATATGTGAAAAGACTTGAATGTCCAGTAGATCTTCGATAACTTCTCGTCGATGAGCAGCAGGCAACTGCATAAAAGGCACAAAAGTGCTACTGCCAAGAATAACAACCTGAGTGAAAGACTTGAAGTTGAGTTTGAGAATGCTCTGCTCCAAGTATTTCTGGTAGTCTCTATTTGCTGCATCTTGATCAACGAGGGTACCTTGACGATAGATCTCAAAGATACCAGGTTTGATACCTCGTATCACTTTGTAATCCACAGACCCAATACGGAATTCAATCTCAACTACACAATCCTTTTCGTTGATCGAGTTCACCAGTTGCGGTTTGTTGATCTTACGAAACGGTTTGTTGAACAGAGCAAAGCACAACGCATCAAGCATTGTACTTTTACCAGCACCATTAGATCCGATGATCAAAGTGCTTGGTGATTCTGTGAAGTTGATTTCGGTAAACGAGTTACCTGTGCTCAGGAAGTTCTTCCAGCGAATCTTCTCAAACTGAATCATACGGGGGGTATCACAAAGTCATTAGGAGAGATGATGGTGTAAGCATATCCGTGAGAGACGCAATTTTCTTTCACGATTTCTTCTTCCACCTCAGTAATCTCTAGTTCTCTAGAGAAATTATCACTCTCCTCTAGCATCATATGATAGCGCACTGCATCATCTTTGTCAACAAAGATCTGCACAACCTTCTCATCGATGGTCTCGCTGTTGACGGCATAGACCCCGCCCGTTTTTACATCGAGAAGTATGTACATTAGATCTTCCATCAGATGTTGAGTGCTTCTAAGTATAGAGACTTAACGATCGTGACAATGTTTTTCTTATCGAGACTGTCTTCCAAATCATTTACATAGTTTTCAAGGATGGTAACAGTGTCCTCCATTTTGATAGAGTCATCAATGTCTTCCAATTCCAAGTTCACATCTTCAATAATTTTGAGATCGGCAACACCGTTCTCCTGAAGACTCTTTACATATCGATCAAACCAGATTTGATTCTCTCGATTCTGTACGATAAGTTTCACATAAGATCCTTTAAGGTGACTACAGTCAGGAATTTCTGTGTAGTCATTAGCGACATCATCATAGAAGATCTTCGAGAAGATGTCGAAAGGATTACGAACGAACGTAAGTTTAAGTGTATCAGTATTTAGTACGTGAAACCCACGTTTCTGACCGTAATCATTCCAGTAGAGTTGGTACGGGTTACCGAGATACTGGATGTTTTCTTTGCGGGACTTCATATGGAAGTGCCCAGAACACACTAGGTCAAACTTACTGAAGGGACTAGGGTCGTCCCCGTGCTCCATACGTACTCCAGGTAGAGCTTCAAAACCGTTAAGTTCAAGATGCCCCAAGCACACAGATGCATCACTCTCCTCAATTTGTCTTCGGGTTCCTCCTCTATTCTCATCGCATATCCAAGGCAGAAGAAGAAACTTGCGGTTATCGAACTGTAACTCAGTAGGTACACTGATAATCGTAATGTTGTCATACCCCTTTAGAAGTGCCTCTGGTGCGTTGATCTTTAGAGTGTTCTTGTAATAGATGTCGTGGTTACCCAACAGCATCCACATATGAACACCTTCATCACGAAGCGGATCGAACCACATCTCCTTGGCGGAGTCTAATGAAAAGAAGTTGATACTCTTTCGTTTGTCGAAAGTATCTCCCAAACAAATAACGTGTTTGATATTGTTCTTCCTGATATAGGGTAACACTACCCCAGTATAGAACTGATGATACTTATCAATGAAGACTTGATTGTCATTACGAACACCGAAATGCTGATCGGTAATCAAAAGAATCTTCAAAGTTTTCCTCCAACAATACCCGAGTTAACTACACGACTGTGCTGATCAAGATTACCTTCTTGAATTGCTTTCAAGTGCCAGCGTGTAACTGAAAGGACTACATCATATTCAAGACCAGTGATGAAGTGTGCACCCAGAGGATCTTTTAGAATGCTGGTGTGCATACCGAATCTAGTTTTTTTAATGTAGAAGCAATCGTCAATCCACTCAACATCTTCTGGGATGTCAGTCTCAACGGTACCACCGAGTGAATTACTTAGTTTTAGTTTCTTCTGTTCCGTTTCCTGCATCTGGTTTGTTAAATCCGAAAGGTCCTTCGTTTGATTCTAGCGCAAGTTTCAGTGCAACACCACCGACTGCTTCCATAACTTTAAGAATGTCTTCTGTCTTGGCACCTTCACCAAGTTCTTTAGCGATGTACCAATACTTTGGCCAAAATGATTCTCCTGCCTTTTGGTAATCTTCAAGTGTAAGTAGTTTCATAATCAATAACGGTTGTTCATCTCGATGCGAGACTTGATTCCATTGTACACTGCAGTGTCAGAACTGTCATCCGTATGGAAGACTTGATCGAATCCAGACTTCTCTACGATCTTTTCTCTGATTGCTTGCTGTCTCTTCTCTTTAGCAATACGTCTCAGGAATGCGTAGTACACGATCTGAGTAAAGTATGCGAAAGGATTCTTAGACTTCTCGGGATTAAAGTTATCAATATATTGAACACAGTTCTCATATCCATCTGCGATCATATCATCCTTGTACATATAGTTGATGAAGTTAGGACGATAAGAAAGGTGAGTAGCAATTTTTAGGAAGCACTCCCCAAGGTACTCATCGATACGAGGTTTCTCTTTTCCAGCATCAGCAGCACGTTGCACCCTTGCCTTGTACTGGATCAAAACTTCCAGAAACTTGGCATTGTCTACGTAGTGTTGATTTTTAGAACGTTTTGCCATTAAAACACCCATAGTATTTGTGCTGCATTCATAACAAACACTTTACAGAATTAGCACTGATTTGTCAAGGCTTGACACTCTGCTAATAACTAATTATAATCAACACTGTAAGGGTTGACAAACACTCTTAGAGCTTATTTAGAGATTACTTATTAAAAAGATCTTCTAAAGACTTACGTGCTTGATCTACTTTACCAATGAGTCCCATTGATTCAGTGATCTCAACCTCTCGTTCTGTTTCATCAATATCTTCTAGGTCGAACTCCTGACGAACGAACATCTTGTACATCATCTTTGCTTCAATCGATTGAGGAGCAATAGAGATGATCTGATTCTCAGGAATAATGTAGAAGTCTTCTTCAGAGAAGACCATCCATTTTTTTAATCCGATGACCGTTGCTCGCTTGTTGTCCTGAACTGCTTCTGTAGCGTGTACTTTTGCAGGGTTAGACACAAACACAATATCGGTACCGTCTGTGTCTTGAACAACTAGCATCTTGGCAAGGACTTCTGTACCGTCAGTAAGTTTGGCGGTACCGTAGAATTCTTCGTCGTGTCGGATGTAACCTAAGGACATACTAATCTTTACCTTTTAGATTGATCTCGGTGATGGAATAATCAAATTTCTCTGCCTTGTACGTTTTGACCCTAAAGATCATATGGTTCAAGGTTGCATTACGATGATGGTCATTACTAATGTCATCAGCAAAATCATAAAGATAGGCACACGCTTTGGAATCGTGTTTCCTTAGTGCCCTACCAATAGATTGTAAGTTTCGTATTCTGGATTTAGATGGTGAAGCAAATATCACATTGTGCAAGTTCTTGATATTGATCCCAGTGGAGAAAGTTCCATAGGATGCCAACACGATGGCATTATCAGTACACTCACAAATTTGTCTTACTTGCTCCCGTTCATCAGTGTCAATGCCACCGTGAACAAAGAACGTCTGTTTGTTGTTCTCATTACTATTTAGCAACTCCCATAAAGGGTCACCGTGCTTCTCGATATAGTTGAACAGGATGAGAGTGTTACCTTTCAAATCTCTAGCAAGAGATGTGATAATCTTGTTGCGTTGTTTATGTGAGATGATATAATCAATCTCGTCCTGATAATTCTCAAAGAATTGATAGTCGTGTTTACACACCAAGATATTGATCTTCAGTTCAGACAGATGCCCTTCCTTCTGAAGTTCGGATGTGCGAATAACTCTTTCGACAGGACCAAACAGTCCTTCCAGTATTAGTTGATGTGTCTCTGTACCATCAAGGGTACCTGTCAAACCCACACGATATTTACACCCGTGCATCTTTGTCAGAAGATTTGTCAGTGATTTCGCTTTGAAGAGGTGCGCTTCATCTCCGATAACAACATCAAACCTATTAAAGAAATTGCGAGGCTCCTTGTAGATAGACTGCCACGTAGATATGACAACAGGACTTCCTGTATAGCGGTCTTTTCCTCCATACACTTTGGCGCAGTATTCTCTTGCATTCCATCCATACTGTTCAAAGTCCTTGTACATTTGTTCAACCAAACTTGTGTTTGGTACAACCAACAAAATCTCTCTGTTGTATTGCAGGTGCCATCTAATCAAACAATAGATTATGAAAGACTTGCCAGATCCAGTTGGTGATAGTAGAAGCCTACGGTGATGCTTGATAGCAGAATAAAGTCCTCGTAACTGGTAACCTCTTGCCTTGAAAGGGAGACCGAGAGATCTAACAAAACTTGTAACTGACTCAGGGGTGACAAATTCTTCCTCGTCTGCAGGGATACCATAATACTTAGATTCTTTTACCTCATACTCGTAGCCTTTCTTATCTAACCATTCAACCAGATAATCGTAGAGACCCACATACAACTCACCGTTACCAGGAGAGTACAAACGAATCTTTCCATCCCAATACTTATATCGTCTTTGTCGTTGTAAAAACTTTGCGTTGGGAACTTCAAAAGTAAAGTAGTCAGACAACTCTTGGTGGACTGACGGTTCAGCATCAAGGCGTAAGAAGACTTCGTTCTTCTTAGTAATAACAATCATTTAGAATCCTGCTTCAAATCTTCTATGTTCAAGAGCGTTCTTGATGTGATAAGTTCGATTGTTGATTTGTTTGAGCACGCCCTCAATATAATTTATGAGAGTTTCAAAGTATGCAATTTTGAGTTGTTGTTTCTGAATGTCCTCATCAGCTTCCATAAATGTATCGATGTCACCCTTCAAGATCTTTAGATCAAAAGGTTGTTCAGCGTACACTTTGGCATCTGCTTTTCCTGTGTAATACAACCACTTATCCCTCACAAGGGTACGCAATTTGATGCGACTCTCGGAGAGTAGGAGATTGTATTTTGAATAATAATCTTGGTACTTGGCGTGGAGAGACGGAATCTTGAGCGACTCCTGATCTAGTTTGTCCTCATCAAATACACAGTCAGCAGCCCAGGACTGCTTGACCATTTCAAGTGGATCCATAATTAACTCAATTTGTCAATGCGGTTACCGTTCAAGTCTTGAACTTGGAACGAAAGGTAATCAAATTCTACTGTGGCAGTGAAGTAATCGGTATCGGTCAAAGACGCATCAAACTCAAGCGTTGTGAGTGATGTCGGATTCAAGTCTTTGAACGAAATATTGAACTTGGGTTGGTAACTAGAGTTCAATACTGTCAGGGTACCATCAGCATATGGGAATGCACCAATGCCAGGTTCTGTATCGAGTTCTTCAAACGTTGCTCTCTCGGAGAAATTATCGGGTACACCAAGACCACGCATCCAGTTGTGTAGGATCATATAGTTCTCAAGATCTTCATCAACCATAAAACGGAGAGTGAAGTTTTGATACTCCAAGGTACCGTCCCTGTAGATAGAACGATACATAGTCTCCTGTTCTATCAGTTTCAGTTGAATACCTGGGATGTTCGCAGACTGTGCGAAGTAAGATACCTTGGGGTACTTGCCAAGAGAGAAACGGAAACCGCCTGGGCTAAGGAAATTCCTATTAGTTAACTGTGAAGGGAAGGACATATTTTAGCGATGTTCCGTCACAGTTATTTAGTCGCGATATTCCTGCAACATCTCCAACATACGATTCAACATAGTATGTGCTCCGTCGTGCCACTGAGTACCTTTTGCAGACCAAGAACCATTGTAGAGTTCGTTTTTCATCTTTAAGAGACGCACTTCTAATTCCTGTTTCTTCACGTTGTTTCTTGGCATTTGTAATTGCAATCTATCAGTATCTATAAAAAAAGGGACCCCCTTGGGGTCCCCGTGTGTTGAATATATGACCAATGGATCACATAAGGTTGTCAACGAGAACGCGACGATAGTAGCGGTTAGCGTTGGCGGTGAGAGCACCGCTGCCTTGGGTGGTACCCTCAGCGAAGGGGTTAGCAACCAGACCGTAGCGGGTCTTGAAGCCGATCTTCGGCTGGAAGGTGTCCTGACCAACGGCACGAACCATCTGCAGGGGAACGTAGGGGCAATAGAACAGACCTGCGTCATATGCACTGCCACCCTTGTAACCAGCCACATAGAAGTGACGGTCAGAAACGTTAGCAGAATAGGGATCGACGTAGACCTTGATGCGACCGTTCAGAGTACCTGCGAGGGTGCTGCTGTTGTCGTCGGGGAGCAGACCGCTGTTACCAGCCAGTGCGGGGGTGTAGTCCAGAACGCCTGCCATCGACAGTGCCGAAGCAACGTCAGCAGAACAGATCAGGATGTTACCCTTGCCACGACGAGTCTCGTGACCGATTGCGTTCATATCGCGCTCGATCTGGAAGAGGAGACCCTTGAACTTCTCAACGCTCCAGCGACCGTTGGAGTCAACGTCGAGGTCGAAGATACCAGCAGTTGCGGTGTTGTTCTGAGCGCCAGGACGTGCAATCTTGTAGACTGTACGGACAACCTCACGGTTGATTTCAGCCAGAACTTCGGTGCTGAGGATGTTCGCCAGCTCGGACTCAGCGTCCAGACCGTGAACTGCCTTCAGGTCCTGAGCAAGCTCAAGGCTGTACTCAGCTTTCAGCGCACGAGACTTAGCGGTCACGGTGACCTTCTCGATGCTGAAGTTCATTTCAGCGAAAGCGTTACCCGCTGCATCGCCCAGTGCTTCAGACTCGGCGGTGGGCATACCATCGGAGGTATTGTAGGTGCCACCGTCGTTCAGCAGACCAGGGTTGCTGCCGCTCTGAGCGGTACGACCCAGGTTGCTTGCTGCGTTCTCTGCAGAGAACTCTGTATCTGCTTCGTTGAAGAATGCCTCGGTGCCAGCAGCACGGTCGGTGCCATAGCGGGAGCGCATTGCGAAGATCAGACCAGTAGGACCAGTCATCGGCTGAACACCAGCGATGTCATAAGCA
>Ga0181592_10002552_pt1 | contig 14963 bp, 9 predicted proteins | sample 071ome_20_FD_133755 | JGI IMG/M metagenome (GOLD analysis project Ga0181592, IMG submission 133755) | Coastal salt marsh microbial communities from the Groves Creek Marsh, Skidaway Island, Georgia - 071412BT metaG (megahit assembly) | ecosystem: Environmental > Aquatic > Marine > Intertidal zone...
AGTTAGTTCTAAGCTGGTGTACATGTGAATGAATACAGACCTCATACATTTTGAATAATCCATCATTTATCTTCGTCCAACTATGTAGGTGACTAATATCGTTCAATAGAGGTGCAGTTTGGCTGATTGGCAGTCCCTTGAGCTAGTCATAGTCTAAGGTTGATGTGATGCGCGTCATATCAGACTACCTTGACGATGAACGCAACACAAGCAAAATACGCATATTGCTTCTCGTGTGCTTCAACGATATTTTTGTCAATAATACAGGAAGGTGTGAATAAGTTCTGATTTATCAGCTGTGCTGAACCCCTAGCGAGGATTGTCAACTTAGCAAATCGGGCTTCAGGAATACAAATACCAGTAGAAGGATAAAAAGAAATAATCATCCAAACCCCACGCGCCTTTGGATCCCGCTGGTTCGAGCCTGATTGCTTGAGTCGTCATTGATGTAGAGAAGTGCCAGATCATACCTGTATGTCGTCAAAAGTTTCTGGACTACTGAGGTGTACTTTGGGAATATGATTCCGCCGATGGCGCTGAGGTCGTGGCTACTGAAAATATCTAGTTTGTAACAGCAAAGAAGCAATAGGCAGAACGCCAGCTCATGCCCAGTACCGTAGTCAAGCCGAACAAGATCACCAAAACTGGAACAGGTTAGAAGTCATCTGCACTGTTCTTTTATTACTATACCTGGAGAACAAGTAAGGACAGAGCTCTACCTTCGCAGGCTGTAGTGACATAGTTAAATTAAACTTTCAACGAGTATGAAAGAGTGAGACTGACCAAAAGGTCGGGCGATAACAATTCGTCGAATAAACCTAAAAGTAAAAGTGAACCTAAGATTCAAAAGTGCATAAAACGCTCTAAAGCACCTTCTGCCAACTTCTCTACTTTTTGGTGCCACACACAAAACTCTTTGTTCCCGTATCGGGACGACTGGTTGCAGTAAACCTCGACGTTGATACAATCTTCGATACTGCATAGAAATTTCATGAAAATTCTTGTGGAGGCACTCACGTGAAAGTCATCATTGGTCCTCAGAGCCAGAGTGACGCTCTACTGAAAAAGTTACGACCTCCAGTGGAAAACGTGTTCAGTTAAGTTGCCTTCAAAAAGTGAACGATGTCGTCTTTTGCCTTCGTCCGGCCAAACATTAACAAAGATTCTCGATCCTTGATCAACTTCTGTGGTCGTTGGAACAATGAATGGCTTGTTGAAGTCATCGTCAGTGAGCAGAAGAGCGTTTGACCGGTGTAGCGCTGGCGCTCCAACGACTTCGCTGTGAAAACAATAATGATGAATAAAATCTTTGAAATTACCCGGAAGCAACTACAGAAATCCTCTGGCCGAACTTAGGGCCCCCGGCTACCATGGATCGGTAGTACTTAGAGTTCGCAAGGGTAAAATTACCATTGAAGTCAACTCCATCAGGCGCCGACGACTTGAATTTTGAGCACCTCGATAGTGGCCTGCCGGCCATAGTCCAGGGTGTCACATAGTAGCAGCGACAAAATAGGGTTCTCAGTTACCGTTAGCAGTATCTCGGTAAAGAGAAGGCCAATGAATACAATTGGAGAGATGGGAAGGGAACACTAAATTTCATCCTAGAATGCAAGATAATAAGAAGATGACCGTGTAAGTATGAATGTCCATCGAGCCTTCTCCGCAGCTTTCCACTGAAGCCTTCCAGCGTCGCTCGCTTTCTTCTCAAGTAAGAAGACGCCAGTGTGCGACTTGCGTTAAGCGCGTGCGTACCTCCAAAGCGAGCGCTATATTAAGCCCAATTCGATTTAGAAAGGAGAAACGTTCGAGCGTACCATCTTTAAATTCAACTTGCGTTCGTTGAACTCTGTAAACTTAAAGAACGTCCTCGTTCTTCGATTGACCTTCCACAAACGTTGGTCAGGACGCTACCGACAAAGAAGGGCAATCATCGACATCTGGAAGAGCTGTCGAGGAAGTGTTTGACGCTATTTGTTCGAATTTCTGCGTTTCCTTGTCGCATCTAAGAGACGAACTGATACTAGCGTTGAACTTTGAGCCACTAAGACGAGTGAAATGGATTTACAATATATTTGCTCACCAAACTTGAGCAACTCATCTGCGAAACGGGGACGACGCAGTGTGTTTATTTATTTTTACAAGTTTCGCCCAGGATCAAAACACAGAGGCGGTTTAGCACGACCTGTACGCTGTTCAAACACACCAAAGTATCACAAGCATGGTACACTCGGTAGCTTGAGCATGGTGGCACGCTTGGACACTGAGTCAATGTCGGGCGTAGATTTGCTTCAGGATGAAGCTTCGGTACTTTATAGATTCTCGAGACCTCACACGATTTTGGGAACGACGGTAAAGCAAAACTGTTACTATTTTTGGAATGTCTCTGAGATGTTCCACAGGTTAGCGTTGTTTCAATTACTTTCATGGCCACATCACAATTACACCTATCGGCTAGCGTACCGATTCTTCTAAACGTAACATTCCATCAATTTCGGTGGTACATGCAGTGACAAGTTCATATTCGCAGGCGTTGGTCCCAGCTATTCTCATGAACATCGCCATAGTTGGTTTGAATCAAGTTTATGACAAGAGAATTGACATGGTAATTATATAAGTCCTTATTGTATTGTAGTTCAGAACTGAACATCAATTAGATAAACAAACCTTATTTGCCGATGGCAAGTGGTGAACTGGATACAAATCTAGCTTTGCTTGTGGTATCTTTGTGTACGGCTTCCGCTCTGAGTTTAGGTTCAGCGAATGTTACCAATTTCGATGTGATTTACTCATCTCTGAAATAGCCACTGCTATGAAATCTACTGCGCTCACATCAACACTCGTAACGAGGTATGTCTACGCAGAAACTACGGCAGAGTGACACTGAATCATCAAGCCTTTTACTTGGTATTTTCTACTCGGTTGACTGTCGCTTCTTCCGATGGAAGGTAGATACGTTAATCCTTTCGCTTGCACCACTCATCTCTAGTATGATAGAGATTTCCTGCACTAGCGGCGGCGTGTATTGTCATCGTACGAGCACTGGTAGTGCACATAGGTTTCTTCGCGCATGCAAGGTGAAGTATATTTCTAATATTGTTTCATGTACCTTGAACGCGCCACAGCCAAAAATCTGATGTGTCATCTATTCAATCTATGCCCGTCATCATTTTGATAATGACGATATATTCCATCGTTATTGCTATATTTAAGGTAATTCAACAAAGGTCGGCGAACATGTTGTGTGAAGTTCTGTTAGGATCTACCTGATACTGCAGGCGACAGTGTCTACGGGATCAGGACTGCGAGCGTGAATCTCGGGGTGAGTCTCATTAACTACTCTAGCCTCTGTACATTCAATGTCATCTATGGCGTAGATCTTACAGATGTTTTGGTGTTCAGTGATCATGCTTTTATTCGCACAATCTTGGTGAGAGGTTGAAAACTCATGTTTATTTGTTCTCATTGCCGTAAAGTGGTCTTCTTGCTGGATATCTTTTCAGCTCCGGTTCTCGACAGATATTGATGGTAGTCTGAAGTAACTAGATTTACACGCGTAATCACACTTTTTCAGATCACTGGGCACCTTGCCGCTGGTATCTATGCTCTTATCAGAGCAGCACGTGTTGACGCGCTGTCCTCGATGTCACTACACAAGTATTACATGTTGATCTGGAAGGTAAGTTTCTAGCATCTATCCCCTTAACGGTTCGTTTATTGTTGGCCCTTAGATATTTTACCTCGAGTACTTCCTTTTATGCTGCATGTAATGAGGACAAGTCACTATTTCATGCGCTGGGCTGTTCAGCAGTTTTCTTTTTACATCAACTAGACCTTTATCAACGGCCAAGGCACGCTACAAGTATGGATGCCGCCGCATGGAGGCGTACTTGTCAATTCTAAAACCTTAAGTATTGTTTTCGGGCGATATATGAGTAAACTTGTTCTTCTCTTTTACCTTGGTGTTCTCGTACAGATCCAGAATCTGGTTACTAATTTCTTCCGAAACACTTTCCTCCATTTTCAACTTAGCACACCAATTTTCTGGTAGTTTGAGTTTTGTACCCATGAACTTCGTCGCTGTTGAACGGGGATGAGCAAAAGTCTTAAACTAGAGGAGTTCACTCACCAAGATATATCACAGCAAATGCACAGTCCTTAGCAGAATGTCGCAAGCAGATCGTTGTTCGCAGGCTTTGACAGATGACGTCAAAACAAGTAGGCTTCCACACAATATAGCACTTACCTGTCATTTGCGAAATTCCATGCTATCTGTGCTAATTGCCGTGTGCAGTCCTCAGAGATGTAGCCAAGGCTCTGCATCTGTTTCACAGTGCTGAGAAGGTATTTATAAGGATGCTCTATATTGAATTCGAAAGCAAGTGTATGCAACAACAAGCGTTCTGCTCTTAGAACTAATTCTTTCTGTTCTTGGATGTAGCCCTACCAGCAGTTAGCAACACTCCCTCAGTTGAGTTGTGCAGCTTACCACATCTTGCAAAAGTGAAGACGCTTCATCCACTTTTCCCTTATACCTCGTCGCAATCGACGTTCGAAGAAGATCGTTGATTGATTTTGGCGTTTCTTCGACTTTGCCCGCAAGAAACATGCATGATGTGGCCATGGCCTAACAAGTCGTCAATACACTGGAAAGCGTGGGTTGCTCTGTTGCGCATACATGGAGGTCACTTTGTGACAGTTCTGCCGCTTGACTCGCGTAAAATTTATGACAGAAGACAATCGCAGTAGCTATTGTCAACTGTGGACTGTAGGACGTAAGATAACGACCATGGGCAACAAGGTAATCGACTTACACTTTTAACTTCATTCCAACCTCTTTCAGAAACTCACAGTACGTCCAGCGTAGCGCTGTCTGCTTCGCACTGTGAGCGTTCATGGCGGGTGAAGTATTTGACGTTTTCTGTTTGTTGCTGGGTGATGAAATGTCTCTCACCAGCCTGTTGCCGCCGATCCACGCCCTATTCGAGTCAAGCTCGGCGCGGTTCACGCGTGCCGTTCGGTGTGAGGTCCGTGTGCACTTCCGAAAACTGGATTTTACGAGTCTGGACTCCTCCCATCTTTCAGACCATCCAAAAAGTCACATTATCACGAAACAACGAGCCCGTGCGGTTCCAGACAAAGGCGAAATTTGTCCAAAAATGCCGCAAAATAAGAAAATTTGGCATATTATCGTCTGGCAAAGCAAAGATGAATGAAGTCGCTTTGAGTGACTCACCGCGACGGGACGGCGCTGAACTGCCACGACTCCGGTCTCAGTAGACTCTACTGCATGCATTAAGAGAAAGGCGTAAACGCGTCCGTGCGCAATTAATTCAATACCTCTCGTCGCATTTTGAGCCTTTCGTGATTCTTGCGGTGCTTGTTCCAATTTTGCGATACCGCGCAGTTGGCGGAAAGTTACGAGCTCGGCGAGCTGAGTAACTACAAAGGACTGGAATAAGCCACGGAACAGGTGTGAAAGGTGTATCACTCTGTGTGTAGGTGCATCGCTCTGTACCGATACCGGCAACGACGAATAGTGTTTCCTCGACGAACATACTTTCCAATTGAACGACCCGATCGTAGGGATACGAACTTTCACCGCACTGTCACTCATAAATACTCCACTCTGATGCCAAAAAGGAAAAACGAAGCACAAGTGAACAGTCAACAACTGGACGGCACTGCTTTGATGACCAAAGTGATCTCGCCATTCGCTCTATCAAGAGAAACTATAAGTTCAAAGCGACTGGAATATGAGACATCTTCGCCTTATCCACATGTGTCTATTGATAGAATCTGCGATGACAGGAAACTTCGTGGTATACTTGAAGAACTTCAGTCCCAACTCACTCTAAGTTACAAGGAGACTGACTTATTTAAGGTTCTTCAATCGGTGGATATCGCAAGTATAGATGATAGAAATACAACTCACTTGTGTGATCAGTTGCTCGCTCTTAGGGAAGACCTATATGGGGAGAACTTTCGCAACTTTATTCAACAAATCACTGGTTGTCCACCACTCGACTCGAGAGTCGACTGCTCTTGCAACGTGTACGCCCACGGTGGTCATTTACTGTGCCATGATGATGTTATAAGCTCGCGGTGCATATCTTTCATCATCTACCTCGCTTCTCCAGATGACGAGTGGAAAGTTGAAGATGGTGGTGCTCTTGAGTTCTACTCGGTATCAGGTGAACATAATTTACCTTATGCTGAACCCACCAAGACCATCTTGCCAAGGTGGAACTCAATGGTTTTCTTTCAAGTGCAACCTGGTAAAAGTTTTCACGCCGTTCAAGAGGTATTTGCTTCGTGTAAACCTCGAGTATCAATATCAGGTTGGTATCATGTTTCTAGAAGCCAGCAGGGTGCGGAACGGGCGTCAGCACAAATGCTACTGTCGCGAACGTATTTCCTAACGGAAGAAAAAGGTGGATGTGATAGCATGTCCATAGTTGACTCATCTTACGTCAAGAAAGAGTTGTCTGCGGGGGCTTTCAGCAAAAAAGATGCAAAGTACCTGTCCCAGTGGGTAAACAGAGAATATCTTCATGCTGATGGCATGGCTCGACTTCGGGATCACTTTCATGAGCACAGTAGCGTGCTTCTTCGTGACTTTCTACGCGAAGATGTAGTTTTTGCAGCGAAGTGTCTATTAGCTGAAGACGATGCGAGTGCATACTCAGAAGATTCCAGGAACAAAGAATGGATACTTTGTGGTCCACCCCATGTGAGACGTTTTGTCCGCTATGACAGTCTACATGTTCGCAACAATAATTCGAACAAAAACACGAGTTTCGTGGAATGGCTAGCAAAAGTAAGAAGAGACATCGTTTCATCGGATCCGTTCGCACGGTGGATGAGCTGTATCGTAGATGGCGAACTTGGTTTGTTGGGTGATATGATAAGACGCTTTCGACGTGGCAGTGACTACACAGTTGCAATTCAGAACCCAGACGAAGACGGCACCCGTATTACTGCAACACTCTGTTTTGTTGATGATTTCACTCCAACACATCGCATGGACTGGTCAAATGGTGAGGTAGGTGGATATGTATGCCACATGCGCTCAAGTGTAGGCGACAAAGTCAGTAGTCCTGCAGAAGTTTATCAACAGGAAGATGAAGAATCGATTCTTTCAATTGATGCATCCTTCAACTCTTTATCGCTGGTATTGCAAGGAAGTGATGAATTTAGTTTTGTTAAATACGTTGCCCACGCAGCCCCAAGTAGCCGATGGGATATCATTCTCAACGCAAAGGTGATGGACGTTTGACTGGTCCCCTCAAGCTGACACATTCACACGCATCAAGAAATCTTCAGCCAAGATATCATACGCTGAAATCCTCATTATTCGTGGACAGATTAGTTTCATGAGAAGGCGCCAACCTGCAGCTTCGTCAGCATCCAAAATTGACGCGTGCTCTGGATAGAGTTGGCCTGCTCTCTCCCGCCATTCACCCAAATTGAGACCGGCGTCATTTATTTCTTTCATAAACGTCGAAAGTTTATTACGTGAACGCAGTTCAGGGAAGACGAGCTGTAGTAAGATGATGCCTATACTGAACGTATCGAAACGGTCCGGCTTGTATTGTTCCCAAAGTGTATCTTTGTTTTCATCTGTTGGTTGCGAACAACTTGAGGGGATCAAGTAATTCTCAGAGGGGGCACTAAACAGCGGATCGGCTGGACCCGGTCCTGGATAGTAGTTTATAATCCTATGCAAACAGCTAGCAGATCCACCCAAATCTATGAGGAGTGGGCCATCATCTGCTAGCAAGATGTTATCTGGTTTTACATCGCGGTGGACCACACCATTCTGATGTAACGTAGCCAGATGTTGACAAACTGTACGCAAAAAAGATTTGATCAAGAAGATCTTAGGAGTATCAATCGGAAGGTCGAGAGTAACCGCCAACTTGTGCAGCGTCTGTTGTTCGCCCGATCCGAATATAGACCCTAAAGTATCATCTCCCTGGTACAACCATATAAGCCATAGCCCGGCACCAAGTTCGCCATTATATATTCTCCCTTCACTTCGGGGGTCGATTTCACAACACCCCATGAATCGAGCGCATGTACCACGAGCAACTTTATGAACTATTTCATTTAGTTCTAGTTCTACATCAAGTAAATCATCTGCCCATAGAACGTTGCTTCTTGACGTCTTGAGGATGACTTTATTTTCTTTCCATTCTCCCGTGAATACGACCCCGAAACTCCCTTCATTCAGTGGACCGCCATTATGAATACGAATATCTTGAGGATTTACTCCAACCGTGCGGCGAAGGACCTTTTTGCCGTTGAGTTTCTCCTTTCTTTTTTTCTCCCAGTACTCAGTTGCCATGTCCTCTGAGACTCGTGTTACGACAGTACGAAGCAGTGTGAGACGGATCCTAGAGTTTCTATTTGCGAGAAACTTCAAAATTGCGTCAAATTCAGCCCGTTTGCAATCCATTGTTTCGTCTGAGACAATTATCTCACTCACAACATCATCCACCTGCACTAACTGACTTTCAGCTGCACTGCCGCCAGGTATTACTTCATCTACAACCGCGCCCACGTTGCCCTCCGCACTTCGTAGGTACAAACCCAATGGTGCGGATAGCTCTATATCAATTCTTTCAAATTCTTCGGAACATCGCGCGATGGTCCGTTGTCCACTTGTGTTTTTGCGCTGGACTCTTTCGTAAACTGGTAGCCGAGTTGTGTGGAACGACGACCTCGCCCCAGTTGCCTTTGTGACACTGTATTTACGCATGCTTCAAGCGCACTGCCAACCTCGCGATGGGATAAAGAAGCTCGTCAATGACTGAAAGCGACTATGGCGTTGTAGTCGCGGGGCTATGAGGTCGTTCGGACTTTCGAGAAGACCGTTCTTTGTTAAATACGCAACGAGAAGTGTGCCCTGTCAACTTTCTATTACAATGGTCAGGTAGCACGAGTCCCAAATGGTCGAAAGACACTGGCTGACATTTATTATCGCTGCTTTGTTTTGTGAATACAACTACATCCGTTTGAATCAAAAATCGGTATATGCTGATTCGAGATAGTCGATAATATCTTTACTTTCGAATAAGCATGTACCTGTGTTCGGGTCTTCTAAGTACGGTACTTGAAATGTTTGTTGAGTCCGGTTCTGGAGAATACTTCTACGCGGACTTCCCCTTGCGCATGGATAAAGGACATATGGTAACTCCATTTGGCTGAGAGACTTACGGACCAAAGTACAGAACGGACTAGCTTCGTAGGCCCAGAGCTTGAGCGGTTCTGAAGGCATTCTTGTTGGAAAGTTATAATAAGATCCATCATCCGCAGGGGGGCTTAGACTGAAGATGGCTTTCGCCAAAGAAATGTTTAAGATAGCTGGTGGTGTATCACCGTCTGAGTACACCTGGAATAAATGATCGATGATACTCTGACCTCCTTTATGTATAGTATTCGTGTTTGAGTCCAGCAAGATTGGAGGCGTCAGTGAAGTATAGGAAGTAGCTTGAGTCGCTTCAGCAAGATGCCGTGTTGCACCATGTGGACAGGGCTTTATTAGGCATGACATGTCGAGAATACTCAAAGCTTCTCGCACTACTTTACACTCTGCACTATCTTCAACGTCAAATAGCGTGAGTGCAGGGCGCTTCATGTGCCCGTTTTCAATTTCTTGATTGGATTCCACACCACGGAACAATCCTAACCTTCCATTTTCTACCAGTCGCAGCCCAAAGCATCTTAGAAATGCATATTGCGCACTATCATCGACTCCCACGGTAGGTTTCCAATTGCGGATAAAGAGGCCGTTTGCTCCTCGTAGAAGTCCTACTCTTACGGCGTCCAAAAGCGCGCTCAGCTGATGTGGATGGAAAGTATAACGCCTTGTTAGCTGCTTGTTGTGAAGAGAAAATTGCTTCCGCGGTTTATCTTCACATTGCAACTTGTCAAGATATGGTACCCATACGGCGTGTGCACCGTAAGGGACTCGATCTGGGAGCATTATCTGTGTCACTGGTCCAGCAGAAAGATTTTTCGCGTCCAAAATAATACAAGATGTTGTACCAAGTGACTCGTTTGTCACATCCTCAGTGTGGACATACATAACAAGCCAGCCATCATCTTCTGAACGAGGATCCGGGTGTGAAACGAATTGTGCCTCCATCCCATATGAATTTTGAGGGTGTTCGTATTTATCGATCTCACCCGTGTGCAAATCATACTTGAGGACACCAGTGAATTTGAGTTGCGCTGTATCACAGAGCGCATCTGGGCTGACTTTGCCTGCATAAACATATCGGTTCATCTTACCAATGAAGGCGTCATTTATTCGCGGCGTTTCAATCATTTCCGTGCTTAGAAACTCTTCTGAAATATTTCCGGTTCGAAGTGAGATGCGCCAGCGATGAAGTCGAGGAATGCAATCACCTTTGTTGATGGCATTCATGACCGAACGACGTGCACCCGTTGTCCCAAGTGCCCTATGGAAAAATCCATCCTCGCGTACTCCTACGACGACTATCACGGGCTCATCTTCATCATCGATTTCTTCCCATGCGTTTACGAAATGGAATACACTTTGAGATGATGAACAAGTTAGCCAGCGTATGTCCCCATGAGAAGAGTCTATTTTACTTCGCCGCAATATGCCAAATCTTGCTAATTTACTCGGGTCGTACTGCAAAGGATGATCACCGAAAAACTGTCTCTTCGGGTCGATATCCATGCTTCCCTCGTAAAGTATGGTGTAATTTTCGGTTATCACGAAATCATGCATAAACACACTCTTCATGAATGATGTCCATACTGGCTTCAAAGATTTCACTTTACCCGCCCGGTCTATCGAACCAACCGTACAGTGTGGCGGTAGAACGGGATTAAATGCGAAAAATATCAAATCTCCTGAAGTTGGAGCAACTTTTGGATGAGCTGTCATCGGCAAGCCCTTCGGCAACGTGCCATAAAAAGTACATTCTCCTTTTGTTTTCAGTGTTGCCGTTTCCATCTCCCATGGAGTTTGCGTGTCTTGTAATGCTAGCAATTTGTTTGCGAAGAAGAATAAAGCGGTATTCGCACTGTCTTTCATGAAGGATCCACCTTCGATAAAGTTTTGTGCCGCGTTATAGAGAAATGTGCTTCCATCTGCGTTCATGAGCGGTCTGAAAACACGCCTGTTGCGCTTCGATTCTAATTTCCAGCTTTGTGTGCGAATGAATCTATTTCGATATCTAACAAGACCATCCCTTTGAAAATCTACGGCAAATATCATACCGTCGCCTTCAAACCAATGGTGGCATCCATCTCCAAGAGGTGATTTTACCTGCTGCGGACCACTGCCCCATTTTTTGTAGTGTGACCTCTCGAACTTGGGATTCGGGCCCACATAGGCAAATTGACCACATGGAAAATCTTCCGGAAGATTTTCCAGGCTTAGTGTTTCAGACCGTTCGCTCGTCACGGGTGTGAAATTCCCGCTGAGAAAGCCCGCAGCGTGCTCACCGAACTCTTCAACGTGAAGTTGCCCAATCTGCTCGCTATCACTTGCACTCCAGGGGCGTGCACCACTAGCCTCGCTATTGAACGACAAAGTACTAGCGCTGTCGCGCATTGTCTGCATAGTGGATACATTTTCTTCCACTGTCTGACCCTCTGTGGTTTTACGTGCAGTCACAGCAGACTTCTTTCGCCCGTGACAAGTGTACTTACTAGGATGCAGTAAGCTGTGAACTGTGTTCCGACTTCCACAACACGTAGATGACATGTCCGACATTGTGCTGAAGGATCAAGTGTGTCAGCGTCGCTCGGGTTTAGTGGATACGTGCTGGGAACGGTCAAGTTATGGCGATACACGTTTGAAGTTCTCCCAAGAGCGAGGTGTCAGCTGTTCGCCACCGCGCCGCGCAGCTTGTGAGACGCTGACAGCAATTGGTAGCTATGACAACAATCTCTATGTTTCTTTGCGAGTCACTCGAACGCTGACAATTATATTCGGACAGGACGTGTGACTCTATCTCGCTACTGGATAAGAGCGTCATCAGGTCCTGATGATCAGGATAACACACAACTTCTGACAGTCCGAATGCTTGTACAGGTAAGCATTACATGTGTAAATCTGTCGTTTGTGACCATGGCCATATTCTACCGTAATTTGCCTTAAAAGGCGGTAAAAGGCTGATCGGCTGGGTTCATGACACCGGTGGGATTTGAACCCACGCTCTTTCGAACCAGGACCTGAACCTGGCGCCTTAGACCACTCGGCCACAGTGTCGCCCGGCGCGATAGCGGTTTCTTGTATTATATACTTTTGGATCTGGTACATGACATTTATACGATGCATTTTTTGCGCGCGAATGCGCTCAATTAACTCAGTGGACTGTCAGCTTCCTAAGCTGAAGGTCGCGGGTTCGACCCCCGTATCTAGTTTTCGACTACGAGACGACTCGCGCCAGCTGACGACTCGCGCCAGCTGACGACTCGCGACGCGCGCGAGATGACGCTCGCGCGCCCGCCGCCGCCGCCGCCGCCGCGCCCGCCGCCGAACCGCCCGGTGCCGACGACGACGGCGAGGACGATCACGCGCTCGGCGCGAACCGGGGCGGACGCCGAGGCGTGCGCGCGCGTGTGCGGGGAAGCGTTCGCGCGGGAAGACGCCGAGCGGAAGCTCGGGTGGGGACACGAATACCTCGATCGCGATCGCGACGGCGGCGACGGCGACGGTGACGGTTTCGGTTTTGGGTTCCGGATCGTCGCGGAGACGGCGCGACGCGCGGCGGACGACGCGTTCGCGGATTCCATAGCGAGCGAGCTGCGGGCGATGACGACGCGGCAGATCGAAGAGCGCGTCGAGGCGAGCGCGAAAAGACGCGCGATGAACGCCGAGAGCGTGGAAGGGATGACGAATCGGGAGTTGGTGAGGAGAGGGGGGGAGTTGGAGCGTTTGAAACGGCGGTCGGCGTGTTTGACCGTTCTCGCGTCGTTGTCGCCGCGCGACGGAGACGACGGAGACGACGAAGACGAAAAAGACAAAGGAGACGACGAAGAAGAAACGACGACGATCACGGCGGGCGACGAATCAACGACGACGAACGCGTTAGAACCCGAGTGGATCGGAAGCGCAAACGTTCGCGTGTGCGCCCCCGAGGCGCTCTTTCCCGAACCGTTTCCGACGACCAAACCTCGCGTCCCGTACATTTCCAACGTCGCCGTTCGTCGAGACGCCCGTCGTCGCGGCGTCGCCGGCGTCATGCTCGACAAGTGTGAACGCGCAGCTCGCGTGTGGGGGTATTCCGAGGTTTGGATTCACGTCGACGTCGATAATCCCGTCGTCCGCGTCGCGTACGAGCGTCGCGGCTACGTCGCTCGCTCTGAGGATCAGTGGTGGTACGGTTTCGGCGGTCTCTTCGGCAAGAGGCGCGTTTTACTCGTAAAATCCTTGACGCGCGAGCGATGACGGTCGTCGTCGTCGGTTTCGTCGGTCGTCTTCGGTCGTCGTCGTCGGTCGTCGGTCGGCTTCAAATCGTAATCATGTGTGTATATATATGTGTAAACAGTACGGTACCACTACTACCCCGAAAATCCTCTCTGGAGCGCTTCGCCTCGTCCTCGGTTTCGATCTCTTCGCGACACACGCCGACGCCGACCGGACGCCGGACGTCGGACATGAGCGTGTTCTCCAAAAAGCTGGGTAAATCCCGATCGTCGAAAACTCCGTCGCCGAACGCGAGATCGAAACCGACGAGCGAGACGACGAAACCGAGTGACGACGATTCGATGACAACGGTCGTTAAAAAACCAACGAACGCGGCGTCGTCGTCGCCGGCGCCGGGCGCGTCCGTGACGCTCGGAGACGCGATGACGCTCGGCGCGTTCGGCGTCGTCGCCAACAAGGCGGTTCCGGGGTTGGAAAAAGCGGCGCCGGCGATCAAACGCGCGGCGCAGTTGGCCAAGGCGTCCGAACCGTACGCGAGCGCGTGCGTTCGAGCGTGCGGACGCGCGTGGACGGCGCTCGAGCCGTATCACCCGAAAGAGTTTGCCCCGGCGTTGATCGGGTTCTTTTTGTGCTTTTTTGGTGGATACTTTGCGACGCTGACGGCGGCGGTGGAGGCGTACAGGATCACCGGGTGGACGTCGACGAAGGAGGCGCTCGTCGTCGTGTGGCGCAACGTGGAGCGAGCGCAAGAGGCGAGCGCGAAGGATGACGAGTTGGATGAAGACGGGAACGGTATTCCAGACACGCAGGAGATCACAACGAAAGAACTCGTGGTGCGGAAGATTGGAGTCGTCGCCAAGGCGGTGGATCCGGAACAGGTTGGAGAGGCTTTGAGCGCCGTGTACATGGGATTCGTCGCAGTCACGGCGACGCTTCGAGTGCACTTTGCCGCGTGCGTCTCTCTCGGCGTGGCCGTCGGTGACATACTGAATAACATCGTCGATGAAAATCTCACGCCAGTGTTGATGATGAGCACGCCGAAAGAGTACCAAAAGTGGGTCGGACCGGGGGTGAGATACGGGTGCAAGGTGATCGGCGTCGTCGCGGCGTGGATGGTGCAACAAGCCATCACCGCCTATCACTCGGCGACGCGAGGCGCCCAACTCTTCGCCCGCGGTTTGCTCACCTACCTCGTCCGCCACGGATACCTCGGTTCGAACGCCATCGATGAAAAGGGATCGGTGTTCAATTTCGCAATCTTCGTCTTGGCCATGACGGGATTTTACTCTCAAATCATGTACGGTTTCAGGCTTCCGTTTCCGCTCAATCTCGTGTTGATTCCCGTGCGGTTGGTTGAGTTTGCCCTTCGCGTTGCCGTCGGTGCCGTCGGTGACGGCGCGTCCGCTCGCTGAGATGAATGCACGAGAGGGAAAAAGAATGAACGACCGACCGAACGAACGAACGAAAAAACTGATGGATTTTTCTCTTCTCATCGCGCGCGCGCGGGCAGAGGAAGAAGAGGCAGAAACAGAAGAAGGCACGCGGA
>Ga0181592_10002561_pt1 | contig 14942 bp, 10 predicted proteins | sample 071ome_20_FD_133755 | JGI IMG/M metagenome (GOLD analysis project Ga0181592, IMG submission 133755) | Coastal salt marsh microbial communities from the Groves Creek Marsh, Skidaway Island, Georgia - 071412BT metaG (megahit assembly) | ecosystem: Environmental > Aquatic > Marine > Intertidal...
GAAGACCTATTAATCAGATGATGGCCGTTATCAATTTTAGAGGGAAAACCAACAATTTGTCCCTTAGACAAAGTCTCTTCACCATCATCGCTAAGCAAGACGACTTCTCCCGAAATCACTAAAATGAACTCATCCTCGTTCTCATGCCAGTGCCTTTGCGATGACCAAGTCCCGGGAGGAAGCTCGACTAAATTGACACCAAACTGGCTGATACCCACGGCGTCGCCGAGCGCTTTCTTAACCCTTGAACGGCAGGGTTCAGCAAAGGAAGAAGGATAAGGGGACCCATGGCGAACTGAGACAGACGCTGTATCGCTTACTAAAAAAGCTTTTTTCTCTTGCATATTGGCTCCTTTTAATATGGTAAAAGACTTACTCCTGCTGCCAGCCCCGCACGGGAAAAAATCCGCATGACGGAATCACGCCCATTCAATTTGGTCTTTTTTTGACTTTTGATCTAAGCGCTGCGAGTCTAAAATAACAATTTATCCAAATTAAAATCTTATCATTGGAGTCTCGCAGAAGAGCTGAGATTGAATTCTTCATCGATTAGCCTTTGTAATCGATAAACTTTGAAGGGGTCTACCTAAGAGGCCGCGACAATATCCCTCAAAAGCTCTCCTAGCCTGTTACCGTCGGCATCCTTTGTTGCCACTACTCGAGCATTGGCAAGCGCATCACACCCTTTAACCGCGCTCATCTTTCCCTCAAATACCGGCTCAATAATTGCGGTACGCAGGTCCCCAATTTTCCCCCCAGTACGTTTTGCTGTGCTCCCATATCCCTTTTCCAACGCCCCGCAGGCCGCAACCTCCCAAGCAAAATCCGTTGAAATTGGACAAGCGTTCTTTACGTCCGACAGATATTGCAAAATATTTTCTTGCCTTCGAGAGTAACCATAACTTTTAGGGCGCAGCCAGCGCATCCCAGCAAGAATCCGAAGCACCATAAAACCCAGAATAGTGGTGCTACGAAAACGGATCCCTAATTTTGTTTTATTAATAAGGTTCCACTTGCGTGCAAGAAACAATAAATGTCGTCCGATACATCTAGGTAAAATATCCCCTAACTCTTCAAGCCCCGGCTTAAAATAGTCGTACACTTCCACGGGCTCACCTGATCCTGCCCGCACCTCTTTTCGTATTCTGACCATCCTAGCCGGGTCGATCTTCAACTGAGCAACTCGAATAATATCCTCATAGGACATCCGAACCGCCAGATGCCGCGCTGTTTCTAGTGTAATTGAACCGTTACCGCCACATGCTTGCTCAGACCTAAAAAGATCCACCAGCCGATCTATGTAGAGTGTTGCATAAGTTTTACTTTGATAGGCGGAGAGCCTGTGGAAACCCTCCATCGCGACTGATTGTACCGACTGAGGCAGGGACAGGCAGCCAAGATTTTTAGATACTTTTTCTATGCGACGAGCATAACGTTTTTCATTCTTAGGATTCTCAGAAAATACTTCTGAAAGATTCCTAAACTTATGGGAAAAACCTAATTCAAAACCTTTTAAATTTCTCTCGGTAGAAATCCCACTCTCTTGAATTGCAGCCTCGAAAGAAGAGCGCGAGATAAAATCAACCTCGCCAGCTAATACACCTAGGAGAACAGCATTCAGACTCACCCCTGATTTTTCAGCAAGATCATTGAGGTCGTCCACTATTACTTTTGCTGCGCGCTGATTAACGGCATTTATAACGAGAGTGTCATCCATCCTCCCATCGGCAGGATCAGACTTTTCATTTATGGCAAACACCCTATGGGCAGAGGCTATGAGAATAGTTCTGTCAGGCGTAATAAAGCCATTTGCAATTGCGCGACCAACCTCGGCGAACTCGCTGGAGATCATTATATCGATATCACCTATACCTGGATAAATCCCCAAGATTGGCCGCTTACCTTGTAATTGATTTTGTGGCACCGGGTAAATTTCCAGGTAATAAACGGTTGCGCCGGTTCTTTGCGCCACACCGGGAATGGAGGTGGCTTGCACCTCTAATTCTGAGTGCCGCGCCGCTGCAACGATCCAATTGGCTAGGACCCCGCCACCTTCACCGCCAATCGCTGAGATCATGAGAGTTATAGGGCGATCCGGAAATTTCTCAGGCATCCCGAGCCTCGGTCAGGGACTGGCGGGGCGCCATGATCGCTATTACCGACTTACGTATTTTGAATAAAACAATATCTAAAAGCGTCGGATTTTGAACTATCTTGGCTTCATAAAAGGAAGGGCACAGAACCGCCGCATGACTTACCTCTCCGCATACGCCGCATCCGACGCAATCGTTATTTACGTGGGCCACAGGATGATCCCGAAGAGGGTCGGGTGTTGGCTTAATGGTAAGAGATGGGCATCCAGATAGCCTTATACAAGCATGGTCTCCAGTGCAAATATCGTCATCGATACCGAATCGTGACTTCACCACCCTTTTACCTTGGGCAAGCTTTGAAGCAATTAAAGGCCGAATTCTTCGCTGTCTAGCCAGCTGGCATTCTCCATCAGCAACGATGACCTTCAGCCCTCCTTTGCTGGTTGTCATTGCTTCTCGAAGAGCGGAAATCATTTTATCAATTGAGTAAGTACGGACAGTTCTGAGCCATTTGATACCCAGACCCCGAAGAACTGTTTGAATAGATATCCTGCGCTGATTTCCAAGTCGGTGATGGTTACTGGACGGTAAGAGTTGCCAGCCAGTAGCAGAGGTGTAACCATTATTTACGACTAACAACACCTCATCACTCTGGTTTGCCTGAGCCGCTACAACTCCACTGGTCAAACCGTTGTGCCAAAACCCGCCATCGCCCATTATACTTACAACCCGACGATCAAAATTAGGCGCGACCCCAGCGGCACTCGCCAATCCAAGACCATAACCCATCACAGTTTGCCCGACGTTGAATGGCGGCAAGGCGGCAAAAGTATGACAACCTATATCCGCACTCACATGAGTGGGGCCCAACTCTTCTTTCAATATGTTGAGTGCGCTGAAAATTGGTCGCTCCGGACAACCTGTACAGAAGCTGGGTGTCCGCACTGGCAAATTTGGTAAAAGATCTCTTGCCTCTTCATCCCGAGATTCCAAAAGAGCTCTAACTTGATCAACCGCTGGCCCCATTTGCAGAGTAGAGGTTCCTATTTTTTCGAAAAAGTCCGCAAGAGCTTTTAAGATTACCGCAGAGGTATATTCTCCGGCCATTGGTAATACATCCTTACCGTGGAGAGCGGCACTGATTTCAGCTCTCCGCAAGATCGCCCCAACTGATTGTTCGAGATAATCCGGCTGACCTTCTTCAATCATTAAAACTGCTTCTTTGTCCCTACAAAACTCGGTGATCTCGTCGGGCACAAGGGGGTATGTCACATTGAGGACATAAATCGGCAGTCGACCATTACCGAAAATATCAGCTAGACCAAATTGATAAAGTGATCGCAACAGCGTGTTATATATGCCACCTTGAACAACAATACCGATTTCCGTGACATCTCCCTCAAAAAATTCATTTAATTTGTTATCTTTTATAAAAGAAATCGCGGCAGGTAGCCGCTGATCCACTTTGAGCTTTTCCTGCTCATATGTGGCTGGCGGCAGACATACTTTTGAAAAATCAAATGTTGGCGATGTGAGCGGCGCCTTATGAGATATTTTAGGTGCTTGGTTCTCTTTCGTATTAAAGTGCCCAAAAATATGACAGGCTCGGATGCGTAACTCCATCATAACAGGCATATTTGAGGCCTCTGAAAGCGAGAAACCCTTTTCAACAAGCTGAACGATGGTTGGCTGGTCAGGCCGAGGATCTAATAAACAAACTGCTGACTTCATCGCAAATGCATGAGTCCGCTCCTGAATAATACTTGCACCCTCCCCGTAATCTTCACCCAAAATAATGAGTGCCCCCCCAACAACACCAGCGGATGAGAGGTTAGACAGTGCATCGGAGGCAACATTTGTTCCAACGATCGATTTCCAGGTCACTGCCCCACGCATCGGATAATGAACAGATGCGGCTAGCATGGCGGCAGCGGCGGCCTCATTCGCACAAACTTCAAAGTGAACACCTAGCTCATCCAACATGGGCTTTGCGTCTGATAGAACATCCATCAAATGCGAAACCGGCGCTCCCTGGTAGCCGCCCACGTATGAGACGCCAGATTGCAGTAGCGCCTTCGTGACAGCCAGGATCCCCTCACCATGAAAGCGACCCCCCTCACCAAGCCTGAGTTGCTCCACCTCTTTTTTAAAGGAACGTTCCATCACTTCTCATCAGCTTTACGTGAATCTTAAAATATCAACCAAAGACTAGCACCCTTTGAGCCCCTCGCAATGTTTGGCCAGGATCGGGATTCATTCGACCAGCCTTACATTCCTGGTTTGTATTGATTATAGAAATTTCATACATCTCCGTAGCAGCACAAAGACATATCCCATCTATTGCTGGCGGCATCTTTATTTTAAGGGACCGCCGGGTTTTAAAAAGATAACCTCAGTCCGTCTGGGCAAATTGCGCCTAGAAAGAATAATATCACTACTTTCAAGAGAGCTAATTTTCCAAAACGGGGCTACTGTTGCCATGAAGGACTCGGGTGCCCCTAAAAATCGAAAATGCATCGGCACTACCAATTTAGGCTCAATTTGCTTGATTACAGCCAAGGCATTTGGATGACTTAGGGTGCTAGACCCATCTATTGGAACAAACAAAATATCAATCCGACCGACCCCTAAAAGCTGGTCACGGGACAACAAATGGTCCAAGTGACCAAGATGTGCGATACAAAAACTACCCACTTGAAAGACAAAAATAGAGTTCCGATTCCCCTTTGGATCTCCGTATACCCCCAGGTTGGTAGGCACATTCCACACTGCCATATCACGAAGTTTTACCCTGTGTTGAACCGGCCCCGCCCCAATCTTTCTGCTCCAACCACGTAAAACATGAACTATCTGAGGTTCTGGAAAATCAGTGTAATGCGTTTCATGAGAGTTATTCATTGTAACAATCTCTGGAACAAAGCCGGGGCTATGGACACCGTTATAATCAGTTACAGCGCTTACTCCTTTGGGAGAGACAATTAAAAAACTACTATGCCCCACATAATGTATTAGGACTGATCCCTCGGCTGGGAGCTTCTTAGCGGATACGAAGTTGAAGCCTTTAGGCTTTTCAGAAATTCCCAGCATACAGGCAGCAAAAGCTGCCTGAGACACAAAAAAGAACCAAGAAAGAAACACGGAAAATTTAAATATAATCGACATAATCCGCTCCGTTTACATTTTTAGAAGCTCTAGAACAAATGCGTAACTCTTAAGCCTTATAGCTTGGTCTCGTGATACTCCATGAATGATGATTACCCAATCAGAAATTTACTTATTAAAAAAACCTGGAGCAGGACAGGTAGACGCTTCAACTCGCTGGTCCATAATGTATCTATAAAAAATTGATACAGGGAGACGTTCAATGACACGCATGAGTGGCGGTGCCGCCATAGTTAAATCTCTCCGTGGCTACGGCATTGATACAATGTTTGGTATCCCTGGCGTTCAACTAGACCATTTTTTTAACGCACTTCACGATGAGAGTAATGCCATACGTTTCATCCATAATCGGCATGAACAGGGTGGTGCCTATATGGCTTTCGGTTATGCAGTCTCCACAGGGAAACCAAGCGCGTACGCCGTAGTGCCAGGACCAGGCTTTTTGAATGCTTCCGCAGCTCTAAACACTGCATATGCCTGCAACGCGCCAGTTTTATGTGTATCAGGTCAAGTCCCAAGTGATCGGATCGGCCGAAAATTAGGTGCACATCACGAAATTGATGATCAGCTTGGCGTCATGCGAAAGCTCACCAAATGGGCCGACCGCATAGAGCATCCCTCCGAGGCACCCCGTATAATTGAACAGGCCTTTGGGGCAATGTTGTCGGGCCGAAGACGGCCAGTAGCCATTGAATGTGCCCCGGACATTCTTAAAGAGGTATCCGAAGTAAATCTCCGAGGACCAATCGCCCCACCGAGTCCACCTAAACCTGACCCTGACATGATCGAACAGGCCGCAAAAATTTTAGGCGCGGCAAAAGCACCAATGATTTTAGTAGGCAGAGGTGTTTTTGATGCCTGCGAGGAGCTTCAAGCAGTGGCGGAAATGCTCGAAGCTCCTGTGAGCATGTCCCGAAATGGTAAGGGGGCAATCCATCCTGACCACCATCTTGCAGTTCCCGAAGCAGTGGGCCATCGATTATATGCCGACTGCGACGCCGTTCTTGCCGTCGGAACCAGGATGTACGAGCAATATTATGGTTGGGGCGTGGAACCTGGTTTTAATTTAATAAGAATGGACATCGACGCCAGTGAGATAAATCGTAGTGGCAAACCAATGGTCGGCATTGTGGCCGATGCTCGTGAGGGTTTGGCGGCCTTAGCAAACGCCATCGCCAAACATAATATGAAGCGAAACTCCCGGAAAGACGAACTCGCGGTTGCCAAGGGGGAACTTCAAACAGAGTTTGAGAAACTGTCTCCTCAATGGGGATTTATCTCTGTTCTCAGATCTGAGCTTCCGGAGGACGGTTTTGTTGTCGGTGAGTCAACCCAGATGGCTTATATGGCCCGAATAGGGATGCCATTTTTTAAGCCGCGAACTTATGTTTCTCCCGGTTTTTCCGGGACACTCGGATATGGTTTTCCGACTTCATTGGGTGTCAAAATAGGGAACCCGGAAAATCACGTGGTCTCCATCACCGGGGACGGGGGTTTTCTTTTTGGGAGCAATGAACTGGCTACAGCGGTCCAGCATAATATAGCCACCGTTACTTTGGTCTTTAATGATGGGGCCTACGGCAATGTCAAACGGAGCCAAATCCATTCATATGGCGGCAGGGTCATCGGAACTGAACTTCATAACCCTGACTTCGTAAAATATGCGGAAAGTTTCGGGGCGCAGGCTTTCAGAATTAATGCACCAGAAGAGTTGGCGGAAGCACTCAAGAAAGGCTTTGATCATAATGGACCGACACTCATCGAAATTCCGGTAGGTGAATTACCTAGCCCTTGGCATTTAATGCACTTACCCAGAGTGAGAGGCATATGAAGGTCCAACCAATAATACAGGTCTGGAGGGAACGATAATCGAATAACATTAAAAAAACGATCTTATTTTAGATGGGATCAAGATCAAAAGCTCTTAAAACCAGGAAACACTTTCTTGGGAATTTTATTAAAGAACAACAAAAAGGAATAATGATGCCTTTCGATATTATAGATACCACAATAGCAGATATCCATGCTGCCTTCGAAAACGGATCTCTCACATGTAGAAAGCTTGTAGAAAGTTACCTAGCCCGCATCGATCAAATCGATCGGTCAGGGCCAACTTTGAATGCATTTATTTGTACCAACCCCAAAGCTCTAGAAGAAGCAGATAAGCTTGATAAAGTCTACTTAGAAACCGGTCTAGTAGGACCACTTCATGGAATTCCGATAATCTTCAAAGATCAGGGAGATGTGGACGGGATGCCGACCACCCTGGGTTCTGTTTTATTTGAGGGATACGAACCAGGAAGGGATTGCACCGTCGCCGCCAAGTTAAAGGCAGCTGGTGCAATTATTATTGGGAAAGCAACTTTGGGGGAGTTAGGTGCCGGTGATACCCATGGAACACTTTTTGGCTCGACCAAAAACGTTTACGACCCCCTTCGAACTGCAGGTGGATCTTCGGGAGGTACTGGGGCTGCAGTATCTGCGAACCTCTGCACAGCAGGGATTGGACAAGAGGGTTTTGCTAGCATTCGCAGACCTTCGATTTGGAACGGGATTTGCGGCCTCAGGCCAACAGCTGGATTAGTCTCCAGACACGGCGTGTATGCTGGATGGCCAATGGTAAATGGATCACTGGGACCAATGTGTCGAACAGTTGAAGATGCCGCGAAAATAATGGACGTAATTGTAGGCTATGACCCCAAAGATCCCGTGACTGCTCGAGGAATAGGAAACGTACCACGCAGTTATAGCGAGGTTCTCGATAAGAACGCGCTAGCAGGGGCCCGCATCGGAGTAATACGAACTTCTATGGGTTTTAAGGCAAACCCTGACGCGGAAGATTTTGGCCGCGTCACAGAGGTATTCGATAAGGCTGTTGAAGAACTAGTGGGTGCAGGGGCAGAGGTAATTGATCCGATTGAAATTCCCGAACTCCAAGAGTGCTTGGCGACAAGGACCCGAAACGTCAGCGAAGAGGATGAGTCGTTTGAGCGATGGCTAGAAGGCCGCCCCAATGCCCCTTATGGAACTCGAGAAAATGCTATGGCTTCCCCCAAATGGAGTGAACTTCGCCCCAACACCAGAGCCCGCTGGGAGTTTTCCTCGACCGCTGAAGATCGAGACCGTTATCACACTGCCCGAGAGCGCCTCACGACAAATTTACTCAACGTCATGGCAGAACATAGATTAGACGCCATTGTTCACAAAGCCGTCGAACATGAACCAACCCTTATCGAAGAGGGAATTCGTCCACCGTATAAAGATCAGGCTGGTGCGCCTCATATTAATACTTTCCTGATTTACGTAGCTTCAGTTGTTGTGCCCGCTGGATACACATCCGCGGGGCTCCCCGTTGGCATCACTTTTCTCGGGCGAGCCTACGATGATCATAACATGTTAAGATTCGCATACGCCTATGAGAGGGCCACTCAGCACAGACGAATTCCCAAATTCGAATAAGTCTCTCATATCAAAATTTAGGATTGCCATTGAGAGTATTAGCAAGATTCGTCGGCAACTTTAGTGGGACGCGCGTTATCAAATAAAGACAGGCCGCTCAGTCAGGTAATGCGCTCTCATCGAAGGTCGAAACGCCTCCATCGTCTCGCGATTTAAATCAATAGGAGGTGTTTGGCCCTCAGGGATTAGTGGCTGATATTCAACTCCTGCTATTTCATCAGCAAATGTTGCCTTTGCCCTTTCAACCAATTCAGGAACGGTAAGCAGGTCTAATACGGTTGCAGCAAGGACTTTCGCACCCACAAAAGCACCTTTGTGAGCGATGGATGTTGTAAGTGCGGCACCCCCAGTCCAATGATGGAAAGCAACACCGGGAATATTAGACGGAAAACCAATACGTCCCATGGGTACTTTCCATGAGATATCACCACAATCATTCGAGGGTGCTCGTTGTTTGGAAGGTCCATTGAGGGGTCTAACCTCATTTAGTAGTCCCAAAGGTTCAGCCCCAATTTCTTTTTGGATGGTCCTCGCAAAATCATGTTCCTTCTTTGTCCAGTCTGGAGCACCGATCATATCCATATTGGACTTTATTACCTCTGCGAGACCCTGATTGGTTCTAACTGGCCAAACGGCGCTCATGATCTCACAACGAACTTCGGTATTCGTCATCATCGCCGCTCCCTCTGCTATTTTTTGACCCTGCTCAAATACAATTTTAGCGCCTTCAGCATCAGGTGCTCGGAAAGTCCACCAGACCATGGTTTTGGCGGGTATAGTATTAGGTTGATCTCCTCCTTCTTTAATCACTCGATGTGCGCGCCACTCAGGCTTCATATGCTCACGAAATTGAGCCATACCCATATCCATCAAAACGACAGCATCCAGCGCATCGCGTCCATTCCAAGGCGTTACCGAGGCGTGGGACGTTTGACCAAAAAAACGAAAGTAGGCGCTAATAGCAGCGGAATGAGTGAGCCCATACACTGTCCCTAAATCACCCCCTAAATGATCATGAAGTGCGACATCGACATCATCGAACCACCCGTCACGAACATAGTAGGGTCGTGAAATCAGTTGTTCTTCTCCTGGGGCTCCGAAGACCTTGATGGTACCCGGCAAATTATATTCAGACATCGCTCTCGCTGCCGCTATGGCTCCAGCCACCAAGACAGCAGCATTACAATTGTGACCTTCACAATGTCCGGGTGCGAAAGGTGTAATGTGAGTGGGTTCACAGACACCACTGACCTGCGAATTATTAGGATTGGCATCATATTCTGTGTGTATAGCAATTACTGGGGAGCCAGTCCCATAGGTTGCACAAAACCCCGTGGGAAATCCTGATATCCCACGCTCAACCCTAAAATTCTCCTCTTCTAAGAGGTCACATAGCAGCCCGGCACTCTCATGCTCCTGCATACCTAGCTCGCCAAAATAAAAAATGGAGTCGGAGACGCAAGCTATAGCTTTTTCGTTTTGATCAATAAAATTAAATGTGAATTGCTTCATAGACGATTTCGTCAACACGGCCTCCTATCATTGACAGACTCGCTTGCTTAACCGGCGCTGCAGGAACCTCCACCCAGAACACAAAATTTGGCACAGTGAGGGTGGTTTAATGAGACTTCTCTCCAAGACTCCTCAACTGTTTCTCCCATTTCAAACTGCTTATCATAGGGAAGTAAAGTACAAGCCACCAGCGAGGGTTTGGATGCTCCTTTGCGTTTAACCAACATTCGCGATGTCGCACACATTAGGCTTCCCGGATCTACACCCAAAATATCCCAACAGGCCGAGGTTATCTCTGGAACATCAATCCCTTGGTCCATTTCGGGAAACAAAGTTAAAGCAATAGGGTCGTGCGCGTCGATTTTAATCCCCTGTTCATCAAACATCTGAGAAAATCCCTCGCGCAATTCATTTTCGTCCTGGTTCCATCGCGTGCGACCTGCAATATCAAATTGAAAATTATTGTCAGATAAGAACTTGATACCCTCAAGCATCGATGCCCACGAACCTATTCCACGCTCGGCCTCATGAGTTGCCTGATCATAGTGGTCAATTGAAATACGGAGTTTCAACCGATCACCGAACCAATGATTCAAGCCAAGCAATTGATCTCTTTTATTCTGCATTGGCTTCATCGCGTTGGTCAGGATCAGAACCTGAAATTTTCTTGAGAGACAGTCCTCAAGCATCGCTGTTATTTCTGGATTTAAAAAAGGTTCCCCGCCAGTAAAACCGATCTCAGTGGTACCAAAGTCTCCTTTTTCAATCTCTTCGAGAACCGCCCTAACTTCTGATGCCTTGAGGTAAACCAACCTATCATTGCGAGGACTGCTTTCAATGTAACAGTTAGCGCAAGTAATATTACAGAGTGTACCGGTATTCACCCAAAGCGTTTTGAGTCTTGAGGGTTGCACGCAAGCTCTCTCTTCACCCGCAACCGTAAAAAGCGGATCAATAAATTTTCTTGGATCGAGGCGTTTTTTGGTTCTCATCAGACTAAATTCACTAGCGCCAAATTAGTTTGGGACCCCAACTTAACCTCCATATCCATGATTTAGTTTTCAATGGGCAAATTCGGATCATTGCCCCAATCAGACCACGACCCATCGTAGCCACGAATTTTTTCAAATCCTAAATGCTTCAACACAATATAAGTATGAGAGGATCTATGGTGAGTTTGGCAGTGAACAATGACTTCTTTATCTTCTGTGATCCCAAGATTTTTAAGGGTATTTTTCAATTCCTCAGAAGGCTTTAGACGCCCCGAATTATTGGGATCCATAGCGAGAACCCAATCCATGTTTACGGCGCCTGGAATATGTCCTCCTCGCGCTGAACGTAAATCAAGGCCTGCGTACTCAGCCTGACTACGACAATCGAGGACAACAACGTCCTCATTATCTAAATTTGCCAAAATATATCGACTGTCAGCAATCCCCTTTGGAGAAAAGGATACTTTATACTCTGAAGAAATTGGGTCACAGGGAGTTTGTTCGACAGGCAGCCCCTCTGCACACCAGGCCGGGAGACCACCATTTAGCAAAGAAAATTTTGTATGCCCGACAACATCTAGAGTCCATAAGAGACGGCACGCTTTACCTGTCCCTTCTGAGTCATAGGCTACAACATGCCGATCTGGGGTGATCCCCATAGCTGAAAAGACATCAGATAATTGAGCCTCGGGCGCGATTAAGCCCATAGCCGGAGGTTTGGGTCCTAAAAGGGTGGAAAACGGAAAGTTGACCGCTCCAGATATATGACCTGCCGAATAGACTTCAGGAACATTTAGATCAAGTAGCAATAAATTGTGTGAGTCGAGTGAAGCATATAAATCGCGGGGCTCAACAATTAAGGGCAACAGGGGTTCAGTCATTGATTTCTCTTTTCCGAGTTTTATTTTCCCGACTTTAAATTAATAGACCTATTCGATTTGCACACCCCAATAAGCAGCTCGACTAATAAAAAATACTGCAGTCAAGCCCCAGTGCAGACGCCGAATGGTGGGCGCAATCAACAAGAAAATTTGCGAGAGACCTTCAGGCTAAGATCCTATGTGGCCAAGGTTTTTCAATTCCTCATCTATTTTCTTTAACCTTTTTGAAGCCCAATACCAAACCCCAAGGCAAAGTATGCCTGCGGCGGCCAATGGGACCCGAAGGCCCAAAAGATCGGCGAGCCCCCCAACAATTAGCGCTCCGATTCCTGCAAACCCGATCCAAATCATCCCGTAAAGGGCAAGAACACGACCTCGCATATGATCTTCAGCCACTGTTTGTATCATCGTCTGGATACAAGTTGCGTAAGTTGAGTACTGGAATCCGATACACCACATGCAGCCGACAGCCACGTAAAAATTCGTTGTGGTTGCAAAAACTAGCAAGACCACTAGGGTGGCGAGCAGGGTGTTGGCAGTAATTTTCGCCATTCCCTCCAAGCGACCACGCTGCGCTATCCAGTACCCCGCGCACATGGCACCTATCCCCATGGCGGAAGTTAGCATTGCCAAGCCGTCTACGCCTCGATCAAACATTGCACCTGAGGCCACAGGAAGTAACTCAACAAGCGGTCGCGTCAGAAGTGACGCGCAGGCGAGGATCGCCAGGAGCGGCCCTATCAAACCGTGATTATAGATATATCGGTATCCAGCAATAATTTGACCAATAGCACTATCATTTCCAACAGGTTTACTCGCTCGATGTTTGGGAACGTTCAATAACCAGAATGAAATCAAGAACCATAAATAGAGCACTGCGTTTGCAGCAAATATTGTAGTTTCTTGGGTAAATTGCAGAGCGACACCAGCCACAGCCGGTCCTATGAACCTGGCACTATTCCAGGAAAATCCATTGATAGCTATTGCAGCACTTAAGTCCTCCTTCGAGGTAAGAACCCCCATTAGAGTGCTTCTGACCGGCTGGAACATCGCATGGTCAACTCCAGTTAGAAAAGCAAATAAAACCAAAAGCTCGATGGTTAACAAATCGGCAAAACCAAGAATTGCCAAAGCTCCGGTAACGAAAATATTTGCGATGGTAATTATCTTGCCAAGCACTAATCGGTCGAACCGATCAGTGAGATACCCAGAGAAGGGAGACAAGAGAATGATGGGAATTAAATCCGCAAATCCCAGAAGACCGACATAAAACGCGGAGTCAGTCATTTTCCAAGCTAGCCAACCGAGCGCTGTCCTCTGAGCCCATACCCCAATTTGCGATGGAAAATTACCAAGAAAATAGATTAAAAAATTACGATGGGAAAAGGCACGCTTTAACCCACCGGGCCTTCTGGTTTCACTGCCCACGGATAAAACACCCCATAAGAATTTTAAACATTAGCTAATAATAAGGCGCCGCTTTGCCTTTGTCGCCTTACCAACTTTGTTAAACTTTATTGCTCCACTGACGTCTTGATCTGCAGAAAATAACGTAATCCGTAAGCACAGATCGCAATCCCCACTAGGGCAAATACCGCGGTTGGCATCGGCAAACCAAAAATCTCTCCAAATAGGCCAATCGCAGCTGCACCGAAAGCAATTGACCCAACCCAAAGAAGCCCAAAAATTGACATCACTCGGCCGCGCAATCCGGGATCCGCTGAGCTTTGAACCATAGTCTGAAATGCCGTTCCGATCAGCATTTGTGATCCCCCAAAAACAATCATGCAGCCAATTGCAATGTTAAAACTTTTAGTCAGGGAGAACAAAACAACCGAAGCACCCATTATTGCTACCGAGGATAGGCCAATTTTCAACAAACCCTCTATCCGACCTCGCCAACCAATCCAAAATCCTGAAAACATCGCCCCGAGCCCGATCATTGAGACTAAGGTCACGTAGCCCTGTTTTCCTTGGCCAAAAACATCATCAGCAAAACCAGGAAGCAATTCCATTACAGGACGAATAAAAATCGCTACAGCGCCAACCATCATGAAAAGTGGTCCAATGGCCGGATGCGCTAGAGAATAACGGACTCCCTCTAGCAGCTCTTCCCCGATGCGTGGCCGGGTAATTTTGGTTGGTGCATCATCACTGATTTTCACAAAAAAAAGAGCTGTTAGGAAAAATAGATAAGACAGAACCGCAAAGAGGAAAACCCATCCAACTTCTATAACTTGATCGGCCGTTTTAACAGGTGAGGTGGCATCTGACGCAGTAGACATGTCTTCTGCTCCCACAAGAGCCAGAATTAAGCCAGCCGCAGCAGGACCAATGAACCTTGCAAGGTTAAACACCAAGGAGTTTATAGCAACAGCGGAGGCCAAGGTATCCCTCGGGACCATTACCGATGCTAAAGAGGTTCTGACCGGCTGAAATAAACCATCCGTCACACCCGTAAGGAACCCAAGCAGTAGAATTAGACCAGGCGAAATACTACCCATAAAAGTCAATGTCATTAGAGCCACCCCGACGGACATGGCAAGAAATTTAATAATTCGAGCAAGCAAAATTTTGTCGAAGCGATCAGTAATTAGACCAGCAAAGGGAGAAACTATGACAAACGGGATCAGATCTACAAAGCCAAGCCAGCCCAGCATTGCGGGCGATTTAGTCATTTCCCACATAAGCCAACCTGAGGCGAGCCTTTGCGCCCAAATTCCAATTAAAGAGGGTGCGTTACCAGCAGTGTAAATACCGAAATTTCGATTGGATAGTGCGCGGGCAAGCCCACCACCAATTTTCAATTTTTTGCCAGAAATTCTTATGACCTCCGAAAAAAA
>Ga0181592_10002579_pt1 | contig 14906 bp, 26 predicted proteins | sample 071ome_20_FD_133755 | JGI IMG/M metagenome (GOLD analysis project Ga0181592, IMG submission 133755) | Coastal salt marsh microbial communities from the Groves Creek Marsh, Skidaway Island, Georgia - 071412BT metaG (megahit assembly) | ecosystem: Environmental > Aquatic > Marine > Intertidal...
ATAAAACTGCAATTTGATTTTCTTTTTGATTGTTCATAATATATATTTCTTTGATTTGATACTGCAATTTATATATAACTTTTGTAAAAAACAAATAAAACTTTAATAATTCAATCATGTTATTCACAATTTATACACAATGATAAATTTATAAAATATACATATACATTTCGGTCCAAATAACTTAATATATTTAAATGCTCATTTTTTTGTATTTTTGAGTTAAATTGATTATAAAAACAAATGGCTTATATTTTTGCAAATAATCGTGGGGGTGGTGGAGATACCAGCAAAGGCGACCAAGCGTATGAAGAAGCAATTTTATCAGCAACAATTACTGGCTCTACTACTAAAACGCTAAATTTAAATCAGCGAAGTGGGTCAAGCGTTACTGTTAGTTATGTTGATACATACGTTTATACACAAGGAACACCGTCATCAAGTTGGAGTGTTTTGCACAACATGAACAAATTCCCCAGCGTTACGATTATAGATTCAAGTGGTAATGAAGTCGTTGGCGAAGTAACATATAACACATTAAACGCATGTACAATTACCTTTTCATCGGGGTTTTCGGGTACGGCATATTTTAACTAAAAGAAAATAAAAACTAAATAACATGGCAAAAAAATTTCTCGTTGCGATTGACTTAAATAAAAATGAGTTACAAAACGCAACTATTCAAAATTTGGCAACTGCACCAAGTTCGCCAGTAGACGGACAAATTTACTATGATACTGGGGACGCTACTTTATATTTTTGGAATGGCTCAGCATGGCAAGGTGCTGGTGGCGACGTTGAAAATATTACTGCTGGATTAGGTATTGCAGTAAGTGGAACGACGGACTTTACAATTAGTGCTGATTACGACGACGTTACTATCGGAATAACTGGAAACTCGCTACAAATTAAAAATGGTGGTGTTTCTAATGCAAAATTACAAAATTCAAGTATTACAATAACTGCTGGTGCTGGTTTAACTGGTGGTGGCTCAACTTCATTAGGTTCTTCATCAACCTTAAATATTGGTGCTGGTACTGGTATAACTGTAAATGCTGATGACGTTGCACTTGATACAACAAATTCAAGAAATGTGGACCATTCAAGCGTTTCAATAACTGCTGGAAATGGTTTAACTGGTGGTGGAACAATAGCAAGTTCTAGAACAATTAACGTTGGTGCTGGTACTGGTATTAGTGTTGGTGCTGATACTGTCAGTCTTGATTACGTTGGTACTGACAACTTTATTGATTCTGCAACTGATTTAGAGGGTACTACAATTGCAACAACAGATACAATAATTTATCACGATGCAACTGATGATACTGTAAAAAAGGGTCTTGTTAGCGACTTGCCATTCTCAACTTCTAGTGGTACAGTAACTTCTGTTAACGCAACTGGCTCAGGTGGTGTTACGGTAAGTGGTGTTCCAATCACGACTTCGGGTACTATTGCGATAGGCCTTTCAGCCGTTCCAAATTCGTCTTTGGCAAATTCAAGCGTTACAATAGTTGCTGGTAGTGGTTTAATTAATGGTGGTGCTGTTGACTTAGGTTCTTCTGTTACACTAAACGTGGGTGCTGGTACTGGAATAAGTGTAACTGCTGATGCAGTTGGACTTGATACTACAAATAGTAGAAACGTGGACCATTCAGCCGTTACCATAACTGCTGGGGACGGACTTACTGGTGGTGGAGATATTGCTTCCTCATTTTCGTTAAATGTTGGTGCTGGTACTGGTATAAATGTAAATTCTAATGATGTGGAAATTGTGGGTGCGTCAGCATTGAATACCAATAACGTGCCTAAATGGAATGGTACTGGTTTCCAAGATTCATCAATTACTGATGACGGAACAACTGTAACTATTACAAATAATCTTGACGTTCAAGGTACAATAACTTATATTGATTCGACAACGGTTCAATTTGGAGATAACATTTTATTGTTAGCAAAGGACCAAACTGGTACACCAAGTTTAAATGCTGGTTGGGAAGTTGAACGTGGAAGTTCACCAAATGTTTCATTCCTTTGGATTGAGGCCTCAACGTATTTCTCAACAGTTGACCAAGCATTTCATATAGGTTCTATTGCTGGGGCTGGTGCTGGATATAGTGGAAATTCATATTTAGTAAGTGATTCGGGGGTAGTTAAATCCTTAACCTCTGCACAATTAACCGATGATATTTCTGCAAACTTAACGTTTACTGAGGGCGAGGGAATTGATATTACTGGAAGTGGAACGTCAACAATTACAATAAGTGGCGAAGATTCATCTACTACAAATAAGGGTATCGTAGAATTGGCCACTACAACCGAAACAAGGGCATTGTCAGACACTTCAAGGGCCGTTACACCGTCTTCTTTGACTGGTTTAAGGCACTCGACTTCAAGTCCAGCAGTGGGGGGTACAAGTGATATTATAACGCATAATTTAGGCACAAAAGACGTCATTGTTCAAGTTTATGAAATTTCAACTGGGGCAACTATCGAATGTGATGTGGTCAGAAATAGTACCTCACAAGTAACGCTAACTTTTGCAACTGCACAAACACAAAACTCACTACAAGTTTTAATTATTAAAGTAGCATAATGAAAAAATTATCCGATGTAACTTTCAATGGTAGTGTAACCATATTAGATAATGATTCAATTACACTCGGACCAAGTAGCGACGTCAATCAAAACTTTTATATAGATTGTGGAAACCAACTATATATTCGTGCCAATCAAGACGGCACAGATAGTTATTATAGCAACCTAATGTTGCAATCGGGTACAAGTACTTCGATTGCAACTATTGGGCTTGTCGGTAGGAGTGATGTCTCACGAATTTATTTCACAACTGAGGGGACAAATAGAATGTTTATTAGTTCTAATGGTGTTAAAATTGGTACTTCGGATAATGCGAATTACGAATTAGACACCGACGGCACTATTCATGCTTCAACGGGATTTGCTTGTAATTCTACTAGTGGGTGGACTGGAACAATAACGATAAATCAACCCGACTTTCAACCACAAATAAATATTGACGTTGAGGGTGGTATCATAACAAATGTTTATTAATAAATAAAAAAAATTTATATTTGTTGTATGGCAAAAAATAATATTTACAAACTCACAGAAGAAGAAATCAACGACTTTAAATCAATGCAAAAAAGTCAGTTGGATTTGGTTAACAATTTAGGAAAATTAATCCGTCAAAAATGGGCTATTGAAAAAGCCATTGAAAACCTAAAAGCACTAAACGAACAAGAATTAGAAAAGGAAAAAACCATTGTTCAACATTTACAAGACACCTATGGGACTGGTGCATTGGACATTGAAACGTGGGAATTTACTAAAACAAAAGAATAATGAGTCATATACATAGTAGTAGTGAAAGGTATCAAGATAAACTCTTACAATTCGAGTTTGAAAATGAGCAAGTAATGGACGCTGGGGACACCATGACGGCCTATCTTGACGGAATATCGGGTAATGAATGGTATCCGTTAGAGGCCTCAGTATATCAAGGGCAATTAAAATGCTTAGTCGTATGTACGGACGCTGGGGCTGGTACACAAGTTTATAGCAGATGCTCAACAAGTGAGAATAATTTTCTTTTTGAATATAATGGGGCAAATTCTGTAATTGCACATAATCACGAATATTTCAAGCACAATGATACAAATATGAATGGCACGTTTACTTTTAGTGTAATTCCAGCAAATCAAGGTTTTCGTATTCAATGGACTGCACCAAGTGGGGCAAGTGGGACAACTTTTAAGATTAAATGTGTAGGTAAAGTATTGAAAGTAGCAATATGAAAACGTGGTTAGATGAACTTGGAATAAACCTTATGACCAGTATTGCTGGTTTATTTGGCTCATTGATTTTTTTAGGAAAACAAGGTGCTGAAAATATCAAACAATCTTTTTTTGCAATTATTACTGGTGTTGCAAGTGCGAATTATTTAACGCCAGTTATTGTTGAAATACTAAATGTAGAAAATAATAATTATAAATCGGGAATTGCATTTGTTTTGGGTTATATTGGTTTAAAAGGAGTAGAGGCAATATCCAAAAAATTCTTTTCCAAAATAGACAAAGACAATGGAAACAATGGAAGTAATTAACGAACTGGCTAACTTAGTAATTTTTGTAAACGCTACACTATTTTATATTTTTATATTTGGCCGAAACGTTAAAGCAATCGACAACTTGCCAAAATATATGCAAATCTTATTGCGTTTAGGACTGGCCATTCCGTCAATTGGGGGATTATGGAATGTTTTAGTTATTCAATATCCACCTTATCCTGAAATCTTTGTAAATATTGGTTATGCTTGTTTATGGACTTGGGCCAGTATTTTCCACTATACTACATTTGTTAGACGTTAAATTTTATGCACAATGGACCACGAATTATTTTTATTTTGTTTACAACTATCTTTATTTTTAGTTGTTCCCCTACTTATAGGTTTTCTCGTTTGGTACAAAAATATCCATTTCTTCTTGAAACTTTGGAAACAGATTCGATTATTATTAGAGATACTTTGGAACAAGACACTCAGGTTTTTTGGAATAAAGAAATTGACACAATCTATTTCAACAACGTTAGAGTTGAAAGATTTAGAGATACCTTTAAATTTTACTATCGAGAAAAACCATGTACAACATACGTCAGCAAAACAGAAATCAAGCCGTCAAAAGTTGTCGAAAAGTACATTGAAACAAAGGCACAAAAAAAGGGATTCGCTTGGACGATTTTGCAAATAAAAGAATGGTTATGGTTAATTATAATTGGACTTCTAATAATACTTTTAATAAGGAAATAGTATGGATTTTAGCGACCTCGAAGTAGATGAAAATCAAATTTACGACACAAAGATTAATGCTTTAAAACAGCAATTACAAAAAATTACTGGTCGTTTATCTTTTCCACCTTTTGTTCAAGTTGGAATGGCTGGTTATCAAATAGCACAACATTACATTGGCAAGGGACTTCCAGCCCTTGCTGGGGGGTTGGCTGGTGCTTATCTTTTTAGAAATAAAAAATTGTCCGACACCGATAGAGAAATTTTGTTAAAAAAAGTTACGGCAATAAGAAATCAAATCAAGCAATTAGAAAGACAACGTAATGCTGGGGAGTCTGCAAAGACTGGAATAATGTCGGCTAATGACTTAGAACAATACGAATACGCTAAATACGATTTTGACGGACGCTGGGAGGCATTTTTTGGTCAACCAAGTATAAATGCTCACTACATGGTTTTTGGTTTACCCAAGAGTGGTAAATCAACGTTTTGTATGCACTTTGCTAAGTATTTAGCAGACAATCATGGGACGGTGCTTTATGTAGCGTCAGAAGAAGGGTTTTCACAAACACTGAAAAACAAGATGACAAACTTTGGTTTAAAGTCCCCAAATATGCACTTCGGTAATTATAGGGAGTCTGAGCCAATTATGGAGGTTGCTGGTAACTATGATTTTGTATTTATTGATTCTGTTAATTTTATTGCAATTACCCCTGAGCAGATAAGAGAATTAAAACACAATAATCCAAATCTTTCGTTAATTACAATACAACAAGCCACAAAAGACGGAGATTTTAGAGGGTCGCAAGAATATGCTCACGATTCAGATTCTATTGTAAGAATAGAAAATGGAATTGCTACGCAACAAGGTCGTTTCCAAGAACAAAGTCAAATGCAAGTTTTTCCACAATCACAAAAGAAAGAAGTGATTGAATATGAAAGTCAAATCCCTATGAGGGACGAACGTGAAGAAAATTAAATTTCTTTCGATTAATTAAAAAAAAAAGTCCCGTTGCAACGAGCAATCCAGTAAAGGTTGCAGTTGCAGTCCGTTGGGATTGGGCTATTGCCAATGCGTTGTTAAACATTTCGGCAACTCTATTTGTCCAACCTTTTCCAGCCCAACTAAATGAAGAAGTGGATTTTAAATATTCTACACGCTTGTCAACAAGATATTTGATTAATTGTTTTTCAATTTCAAAGTCTTTTGTAGCGTTATTTAAAGCATACACAGTATTAATACCCATTGCACCGTCAACGCTAAGTGCTAAGCCATTTTTACCTAAAAATTTTAACTCATTTAGTTTATACTGCAAGTTTCTAACTAAATTAGCACCACCACCACCCCAATAACCCTCAAATAAAATTTGTGCAATGGCATTAGATTTTACGTCATTTAAATAGTAGTGTTTCCAAAATTGAGTATATGCTAAATTTTCCCAATCTGATTTAGTCATTTTAAGAAAACGATTAACCCTTTCAGAAACTGGCATATTTATTTTGTTCGCGTAATCAATCCAAGTGGCCCAGATAATTCCCTTATTGGTATGTATATAATTATTAGGAAACCTATTGTCATAACCTTTACCTAAAACCCCCGAATGGCCATAGTTTAATGCCTTATCTCTTGGGTCAGCAGAATGACCCCCTTCCCATTTTAAAACGTGGCTTATTATTTTTTTAAAGTCAGCCATATTAGTCTAATTGGTAATTCATAGGAATAACTTTAACCACATATAATTCATTGTCCCCAGCACCAGTACCGAAAACTATCTCGTATCGTGTAGTGTCAATTTCCCCTACATTTTGGTTTATAGTAAAAGTTTGTCCGTCCCCGATTGGCATACCATTAACGTAAACTGGATTTGTTCCAGTAGGTCTTGTAAATGCTATACTAATACAATTAGAAACAATAAAATCATTTGCCCCTATAAATTCAGTAGTTGTTCTTGTTTTTCTCATTTTTTTATTAAAGTTAATAACGCTAACGCTATAATCATTCCAATAATTAATTTTTGTCTTTGTTCAATTCTATTTAGGTCCTCTTTTGTTATCTGTAAAAAAGTTTCCTTTGTTTCAATTATATCATCAGCACCTATAAACATATTATCCTAAAATTGTAGCGACCTTTTTTATATTATTAGGGTTATTCATAAAAGCCCTATTTACGTCATTATATCTCGTAATGATTTCTTTGTCCGTTTTTGGTGTAAACCAGTAATTAGGAAAAGCAGTTTTTAAGGCCTTGTCCGTACAAGCCCCATAAAATCCGTCAATCTTTATCATTTGACTTTTTAAACCTTTATAACTCAGCATTAAATTTGCATAGTTTTGTAGGTTTTTAACCATGTTTTTAAAATTAATATCACTTTTTGCTCTTATGATAGGATTTAAACCACCAGCAAAAGAAATAAAACCACAACCTTTTGAAACGTCTGCATTTCTTACTTTGCTTACGTCTTTATCTTTTGATTCTGTTTTTAGGGCGTCGGGTATTTGGCTTTCTAACGGGTCGCCTTTGCCTTTTTTCCACCTTTTATATAAATCATAACTTATATATCCAAGTAAACCAATTGAAACTATTTTTTTCACTTTCATTAGAACCTATATTTAATACCTTTATTTTCAAAAATCTTATTGACTTCGTTAGGTGCGTCGCTATCAATTCGTTGCATTACTGTTTGTAAATTTCCTTCCATTGTAGAAAACAATAATCTTCGTGAGCCAAAAGCCGAAATTAATTTAGCAACGTCCAGGTCATTTTGCATTAATTTAAAAATATAAATTACGTCATCTAAATCACTCCAAACCTCATTGGCGTATTCATTATAGATAATATCAGCATAGCCACTATAAGTTGCTTCGGGATAAGTTGCTGTTTGTCCGTTTTTTTCAAATTTCTTAATATCGTCTTTTGCGTCTTCACTAGTACCACTATTTTTAATTAAATTAGATATTTTTCTATAAGCCCAAATTCCACCAAATAAATATGCACCCACTCTAACCATAGGGGGTAATTGATTCCAACTTGTTTTAATATCAGTACCTAATTTTGAAGCCCCTTTTTTGGCCTTGTCTTGTAGTTGCTTTACTTTATCTTTCATTACAAACTATTTAGTTGCTTTACGGCCATTTCGTATATGGTCTTATTCTTTTTTGACAATTCGGCCAACTTAGTGATATTTTCGACGAAGTTAGGGTCGTTTGCTAAAAGGACATTGATAGCCGAAATTACTTTTTCTTTACTTGTTGTTTTCTCCATTGTTTCTTCTGTTTGTGTAATACCATTTATTCCATTTCCACCCAAGCCCATTGCTGGAAGTACGTTCCCAATTATGCCCTCAATTTTCTTATCAGAACTTAATTGGTCCTCGTATCTTTTTTCCATAGCCGACAATTCGCTTTGATGCTTGTCTTGTAAATATCTATTTTCCATTTCTAATTGCTGAATTTTCAACTTTAAAGAAAGGATTTCATCTTTTGCACCGATGTAAGTGTCAAGGCCTATTGACCCCATAGAACCAGCCCTATACATACTTTCGGCTATTCCATTAATTCCACCTTGATTATATTCGTTGTCCCTCATAACTTCTTGTTGTCCGTATGGCTCGTTAATAAAAACTTCGTACCTCATAGGTACATTATTTCTTGTCGGCTCTCCATTTTTTAATCTTTCATTTGATTTAAAAATAAAAACCACAAACGAACTCCCAACGCTGGTACTTTTTAAAAAAGATTTATAACGTTCTATGGCCTTATCTGTTGGAATACTGGCCCATTGAACGTCTACTAAATTTCCAGCCATGTCCTCAATTACAAAATATTTGTAATCAAGGTCTTTCATTTTTTCTATTACAAATTGTGGATTTACCATATTATTGAGTATCGTAATAAATATTAAACATTAATGAACTACCAGCAGTTATGCCAGTTGTGTCATGTATAGTAATATAGCACTTTTGCCAAATAATATTTTTAAGGTCAAAACGTTGGACCTTTGGAAATGCAGTACCTATTGTATTCGATGAACTGGTAATTAATTCAGAAAGTGGCAACGTACAAACTGCGTCGCCACTTTCGTCAATTAACCACAATAGCATATTTGCCATAACGTCAGCACTATAAGTTTGTGTCCCGTCGGGTAAATACTCTAATTCAGTTGACGTCAATGCTTGTATGCCTTTAATAGCCGACCCATTAAGATTGGTGTCGGGTTGAAAATAATAGGGTTTCCAAATCTGCACTCCATAAACTCCACTTGACGCAAAAGTAAATTGCACTTGCTTTACTCTTTCACTAACTGGTGAGGTAACGTCAGTAATCATCTTGTTACTAACCATGTACTCAATCAAGGGGCTTATAAGTCGATTTTTCTGTTCCATATTATTCTCCTACTAACTCGTAATAAAAATTAAATGCTACAACCTCGTTAGTGCTTACACCAGTAGCGTCTGTTAATTGAACGTAACAATCATTCAAATTAATCAAACGTGGCTTAAAAAGGGTAACAAAGCCCCCTACGTCAGAACGAATTAAAGATGTAATTGGGAAGTTGTAAATAAATTGGTCCTTATTGGTATCTACCAATGTAACTACGACCTGGTCTTTGTCTGCGTCTGCAATTACAGTGTTTCCAGTTGGAGTTGCTGATAATTGGTCAGCCGTAAAACACTCAACACCATAAAGAATTACGTTATTTCTTTGAAGTTGAGGATTAGGCAAAGCACCATAACGCTTCAAAGTCGACGGAGTCCCAGTAAATTGAAACTCTACAATCTGACTTCTTTTAATAATAAGATTATTCATTTTTTAAATTATTTAACATAACAAATATAACAAAAAAAAGGGGGTTTTTACGCCCCCAATTTTATATTTACACGAACCCCGAAGAATTAGGATTTTGCGTTCGTTACCAAGTATCCACGACACTCTAATACTGCATAGTTTTCGCCACTTGCTGGGGTCAAATCTATACCAGTACCAACGCTAATTGTAGCGTCAATCGTCATACGTCCGTCAACCTTAACTGGCTCAAATGGTGCGAAACCGTACAAACCGTTTGGATAAGATGACTGAGATGTAGCCGTTACTTGTGTATCTCCAACACGTTTAAAGAAACGTACTGGAAACTCAGGTAAAAACTCTTTTCTGTTGATAGTCAACGAAAAAGAAGAATTAAATACTGCTTCAACGTTATCTCCCAAAGGGTTTACGTTACCACTTGCAGTTTCATTGTTAGCATAAGTTTGAATTGGTGCAACAATGTGTTCTGCGTCGGTGTCAGAAGCCACGTTTTTTAAACCGATAGTTAAGTGAGTAATAACAAACTCGTCATTCAAATCTAAAAGTCTTTCAGTTACTTTTGGACTTGATACGTTGTTACGTTGTAATTCAAAATCGTACTGACTTAAACTACCCAAAAGGGTTTCAGCACGAAGATAAGATTGAGAAAGGTTTGAATAAGGAATCCCCGTTCTTTCTGCAATAAACTTTTTTTCTGCGATAATACTGTTCATAATTTTGTGTTTTTATTAGTTATTTCTTTCCTAATGTTTAAATTAAAAATCCATTTCACCAGCGTCTGCACTTGTGAAATCGTAAGAGGTGTCTGAGTAGTCATCATCTCCCTGAGCCGAACCCATTAATGGGGCATAAACTGAATCAGTTTTGCCCATCATTACGTTGCCCATCATTACGTTGCCAACACCAGTAGTTGCACCTTCCCCAACACCTAAGTCAGATAGTGCTTGGCCCACGATTGTTGATGCCCCTGACGCAATCATTCCGTTTGCTAAACCTCTTACCAATGTAGTGCGACCAGCGAATTTTGGTAATACAAGGCCAACTATTACTGGAATAGCACCCTCTACATACGTCCCTTTTACTGGAATTGCTGTTTGTACGCTGGACGGAAGCATGTCGTATACTTTTGTTCCAACGATTTTACCTGCTACTGCACCAGCCCCGATATACGCGACTTCCATTGCAGTGTCTTTACTTAAAATTGCCATAGTTTTGTTTTTTCAAATTTAATTATTTTTTCTTAGTATATAAAAATATTCCCAATAGGACTGCACCTATCAAGAACATATTTCCAAAAGGTGAAGTTGGTTCTTCTGCTTCTTCGCCTTCTTCTGTTTCAACGTCGGGCTTATCATTAGTTGATAAACCACTGTCAGGAGTTTCGGCTGGAATTGGGTCATCTTCAAACGTCGTTACGTCTTTATCTTGTTCCATTGGAGTTTCCATTTCTGCGTCAGGATTTATTCCACTTCCGTCATAATTGTATTGGGCCTCATTCCCACCGATTGCGAATTTTTCTGCGTATAAATTATCCATTTTTCTTTTGTTTTTTAGCAGTGTTTAGTGCCATTAGGATTCCACCACCGATTAATAAAGGTAGTATAATATTTCCAAAACCAGCAGTCATTGTTCCGTCGTTGTTGCCTTTTTCCAATTTGCTATAATCTATTTTTACCATTGAAACTACAACGTCCCCAACGTTTTTTGGTATTGCTTTTGTAGTTTTACTTGCTAAGGCCAACCAATCGGCCGTTCCCTTATCAGTTTCAGCGTCTTTAACGGCTTGATTTAAGTTAGGACTAAATGTTCCCTCTTTTTGGACCATAGAAAATTGTTTTTTAGTTTCTGGTCCATATTCAACGGCTGGTTTTCCATTAGAACTACCAAAGGCATTTTCTAATTCTTCCACAATGTTTCCAACTTCTTCTAAATCAGGCACATCAGTTTTAGGAATTATAATTTGCTTGTAGTCAACAACCAAAGGTCTTGGAGTCGGTAATTTAAGATAGTCGCTTTCCCTAATCCAACCACTTGTTTCTAACTTAGTTATTTCTTCTTTACCTTTGCTCTCTTTTATTTTAGCGTCAACAAAATTGTAAACTTTTGATAATAGATTCCATAAAGCAGTAGCAATTGTCAAATAAGCCGTAATTGTTGCAGTTGTTGATACTGGTTCTCCAATTCGGCCCGAATTTTTATAACCAAAAATATACGTTCCCTCTTGTCCCCAGTTAAACTTATCTCCACCAAAGGCACTCACTACACCTCGAATAATTAGTCCAATGTCTTTCCCTTTTAGGCCTCTTGACTTGGCCACCATTAACATATAGTTTGCGTCTTTACCTCTTGGCGTTTTGGTTTTGCCCTCCATTACAGATTCGTAAAGTTCGTAAGGATTACCACCCAAGTTATACCAGTTGACTAAAACTTTTTTCCATGCTTTAATATTTGCCTCTTTACTTGCTGGTGTTGTGTATTTTGCTTTTAAGTCCGACAACCCTCTTTCAAAAGGTTTCATATAATAGGTTTGGTGCAAATAATATTGTTGCGACCCCATTACTTTGTCCCATGCTTGTGGTAACGTTAATTGTGCTTGTTTACCAGTAGTTGCAGTCGGCAACTTTAATGCACCCGAATTTAATTCAGTAGAAACATTAACTTGAACACTACTTAGTTTACCTATTTGACTCATTTGGACCTCACTCGGAAACTTAACGCCCTTTGACTTTGCACTCGTTTTAAGAGTATTAATTAAGTCGCTTAAAACCTTAGGGGGAATACCTTTAAATATTGGCTTAGAAATATATACGTTTCTATATATGCTGGTCGCTATACCACCACCATTTTGTTCAACAAACTTTCTAAACAACCCCCTAATAGGTGCATAAGGAATTTTTTTGCCGTAGTTGTTTGCTTTATCTGTTAGTTTTAAGTTTAATTTACCTTTGTTATCTCTATACCATTGGTCCGAGTTTCCTTGAACGGCCCCCATTTTAGTATTGCAAGTATTACAACCTATTGGACCACCCTTAATTCCCGATATTGTGCTTATTTTCATGTCGCTTATTTTTTTATAAAATTTATATTTTGGTGTTTTTTCGCTATTAAATTTACCCCATACTGCGTCAATAATAATTCCACTATCAGTAACAACGTAAATATGACTTGGTGTAGGGTCATCATTGTAAGAAACTAAAACGTATTGACAAGGAATACCCAAATTGTATAAAATAGCATAAGTAAAAACACTATAACTTTTGCAATCTCCCTTTCTTTCTCTTAATAGTGCTGAGGGCAATTTAACTTTTTGATGAAAACCGTCCTCTAAATAGTGGATTTTATTTTTAAGGAAATTGAAAATATTTTTACAAGTTTCCATTTCGGTATTTCCCTTAAATTGTCGTGCAATACTTTTTGTTTGCTCAACGGCCTTTGGTGTTGAGGCAAATATTACTCGTCGTAATTGAGAATTATCTCCGTCTGTATATAAGGTGTTTACTGGCATTATTGTATTAAATCTTGTAATAGCCACTTATCTTTTGATTCAAACTTACCTAAGTTGGTAACAATAGTAACGTCTGAAACAAAAGGTGTTCTGATTAATTGCCTATATAAAACTGTATATGATGAAGTATCAAATTGCAAACCCGATATATTGATTAAGTTTTGAATACTGAATGAGGAATTTACGTCGTAATATGTAATTCCCTCTTTTATCATTGTGCTTGACCCAGTAATGGTTGTTAAATGTTTTCCTTGATAATATAAATTTCCATAAACACCTCTTAATTCTATTGAAGTTTTTGTTGGGTTATTAATTACCAGTTGCAACGTTAGGTTTAAATTATTGTAAGGATAGGGCAATTTTACTTTTGCCTTACCCAATGAGAACGTTAATTTATTCCAAAAGGTTTTGTATTTGTTTACTAACGCATACGCACCTCCAACTACTAAACCCCATATTAGGTATTTGTTTTTCATTCATTCAAATATAATTAAAAAAATAAATACTTCGTAAAGTCCTTGTTTTATTGAAATTTTATGCTATTTTTGGGCTTTATTTAGTCGAATTTTAGTTGAAAAATTATGGAAAACAAAAAAAGAAATTTACAAATCATCGTTGTTTTGTCAAATGGCGACGTAATTCAAGAGCATTTTGCAGAAGAAAAACACATTGAAAAAGTAGAAAATATGCTTTTATTCAATAACGAAATTGAATTTATTTATTTTGATGTAATCGGTTGTTACGTTAATAAGGCCCACATTAGACAATTCCAAATCAAGAAAAACTGATGAAAAAAAGAGTTAAGTATTACCATATTAACGTTCATCTTAATAGAATAATGAATCAAGAAATAGAAACTGAAAGTTATCGTTTATCTATTTCAAAGCAAGATTTTATTCGTTCATTAATTGCTGATTATTTCTTGCGTATTCATGGAAGAGATATTATACTTGAATCTCATAAATTAAAATATCATGAGCAAGATACACGACAAAATAGTCAAAGAAATTGAAACTGTAAGCAATGACAACTTATTGTTAAGGGCCACGATAACGGACCTTGATAAAAAATATGATAAGTTACTTAATGCTTTTAATGATTTACTTGACGTTCACTTAGAAATGCGAGAAAAGTTTGGTTTTGGAGAATTTACCCAAAACTACAAATATGATTGGATTGATAGGGCTGGATTGACTGATAATCTATAATAAAAAAGGGGTTTTTTACAACCCCTTTATTCATTGTCAATCAAAGAAACTATTCAAGAAAGGATATTCTTGTTTTTCAAATATAGTAATTTATTAACAACGACGCAATGTTTTTCCAGCACCACTTCTTTTTTTCTTTGGTGTTGATTTACGTTTTAAGTTAGAACCAGCCGTTGAGCAAGTGGCAATGCTTGGCTTTCCACCTTTGCGTATCTGTGTTCTTTTCTTTTTTGCTTGACCTTTTGTGATAAATTGTCCTTTTTTATTTCTTGCTGGTAATTTTCTTTTTGTTGCCATAATATTATTTTACTTTTATCCATTATTAAAAATTATACTCATATTGAACTTGGTATTGTTTTTCCTTTAGTGAAGTTTTTAATAGGTTCGTACTTGTTAGTATACCCATTGTATAAATTATCATAATTGTACTTTAAATCGTTTAATGCAGTTTGAGATAATTCTTTTGCCAATGCCTCTCTGTCCTCTTTATTTAACTTAACATTTCCGTAATAACGCTTAATTGTAGGCATAGAATTTTTTATATGATATTCCATTAATTTAGGCAATTTCTTTTTGTCAAACTTACCTG
>Ga0181592_10002581_pt1 | contig 14903 bp, 15 predicted proteins | sample 071ome_20_FD_133755 | JGI IMG/M metagenome (GOLD analysis project Ga0181592, IMG submission 133755) | Coastal salt marsh microbial communities from the Groves Creek Marsh, Skidaway Island, Georgia - 071412BT metaG (megahit assembly) | ecosystem: Environmental > Aquatic > Marine > Intertidal...
ATTTAGATCTCCACCAGAGGCTTTGCAAACTGATTTGAGATTCTCAAAGACTTGTTTAATTTGATCATCAATATTGTTACTTACCATTTCCATTGATGAGGGATTAAGTGGAATTTGACCCGATAAATAGATTGTTTTTCCGTTTGAAGTCATTATTGCTTGTGAATAAGTGCCTATAGCTTCGGGTGCTTGGTCAGTTTTTATTGTTTCTTTGGTCATTTTTTATATAAAGTATAATTTAAACGTTAAAAATTCTCAGAGTATTATCATAGATGAAAAAACAAACTATTGCTGTTATTTCTGGCTGGTTTGGAATGGGCGAGACTAATGAATATAGGCATGCCCCGGACAACTTAAGCTCACATCTATTGGCACTTTTTTCTGCGCTTGAGGAGAAATATGATGTTATCTATTCTAGAAAATTAATAAAAAAACGAAAAGACTTTCTGTTTGAACTTCATCTTAATTATCAGTTTGGTCTAACTTCTTCACCTAAAATATGTATCGAGCTTGAGGATGAATGTAATAGACCACTTAATAAATTAATTAAATACTCTAAATACGTATTAATCTTTTCAACTAATAGGGGTCTGTATAAAAGTTACCCAAACTTTGTTTGGTATAGATATCCAAGAGATTTTCTTTCGAAGAAAAAGTTTCCTAAAATCAGAAATTGCAAATTTATTATGATTGCCTCTAACAGAAACATATATATTCACAAAAAAAGATCCATGTATAACAAGCGTCATGAATTAATATCTTTTTTTGAGAAGAATTATCCTAATGATTTGTGTTTATTCGGTAAAGGTTGGAATAATGTTTTTGTTAAAGCAAACGTAATTTCCATTCTCCTTAAATTTTTTAGGCAAAAATTTAATCTCAATAAAAAAGTTGCTCTCCAATCATGGAAAGGCCTACTAGAAAAAAAAGGCGATGTAATGGCTAGTTATGATTTTTCTATATGTTTGGAAAATGTCTATGATATCGATGGTTATGTTTCTGAAAAGATCTATGATTCCATGTTCTATGGATGTATTCCAATATATATTCCTTCATCACACAAAAACTTAGACTTGATTCCAGACAATCTCTTCATTAACCCAAACGAGTTTGAATCTTTAGATGAAATGGTAATTTACTGTAAATCACTTTCCGAAGAGGATAAAAACTTATGGAGATCAAGAATGGATGATTTTTTAGTCAAAAACAGGAAGAAATTATCATCAAAAGAGTTTACAAATAGAATTATGAATGCTATCAATGGAGCGTTACTGTGAAAATAGGTATTTATTTCAATCAAAGGATAGATGTTGGAGGTGGTTATTATGAGGCTATTGAATCTATTCAGAAGATTATTGACTCAAATTTTCATACAAATGTTGAGATCTATACCAGCAATAAGTCAAATTTAGCAACCCTAGATAATACAAAATTAAAAATTAAGTTTATTAATCTAAATGTTTTTTGGAGACTAATTCTCACCTTTAGAAGATTTATATTTGATATAGCTATCAGAATAATTCCAGGAAATACGATTCCAGTAATTTTGATAAAGAAATTAATGTTTAGATTTAATCACTTTGAAAAATTATTTATTCAAAATAATGTTGATATTGTTTACTTTACCTCTCCTGATGCAAATGCTATATATCTGGAAAATTTAAACTTTATCTTCCCAGTATGGGACCTAGCTCATATAGAAAAACCTTATTTTCCAGAGTTTTTAGGCACCCATGCGTATGACACTAGAGAGTTTTTGTATAGAAAGGTTCTATTGAAAGCCTATGCAATTACTGTTGGTCATCAATATGCAAAAGAACAAGTGTCAAAATATTATCAAGTTCCCGAAAATAAGATTTTTCTTATCCCTTTCAAAGCTTCAAAGTATTTAAGAAATTATTCAGACAAAGGTCTTGAGCTTAAAAGAAAGAAGGAAAGATATCTCTATTATCCAGCACAATATAACGCTCATAAGAATCACATAGTTATTTTAAAGGCCTTAAAGGAAATTATAAAAACTGACAAATTCAAGAACATGAAAGTAGTTTTTTCTGGAAGTGATAAAGGCAATAAGAAATATTTATTAAATTATGTAAAAAAGAACAATATAGAAAAGAATGTGATTTTCAAAAATTTTATTTCGGACGAAGAGGTTTATAGTTTATATAGAAATGCTTCTGCTGTAATTATGCCATCTTTTATTGGTCCTGCAACATTGCCAACTTTAGAGGCAATGTATCTTGGTATCCCCCTTATTCTTCCAGATTTTGACTTTAATGTCACGTTTTATGAAGATTCATGTTTGTTTTTTGATAATACAGAACCGAGCTCAGTGATAGCATGTCTTGATAAATTAGAGGAAAACCCTATTTTGAAAAAATCAATTATTATGAAGGGGAAATTAAAATATTCTCAATACCAGAATTCTTCAGAATTGGATAAACTTAATAGGCATATTTCTAAATATTCGTCATTTTCTGATACATATGAAAACGAGTTCTAGTCTATCCCCAATTGCGATTTTTGCATTCAACAGGCCTGATCATCTTAGAAATCTTTTCGAGTCTCTAGAAAAAAATAAAGAAGCAATTTCATCTGAAGCTTATATTTTTGTCGATTCTTACAGAACAGATAAAGAGAAAAATCAAGTAAAAAAGGTAATAAGAATTGCACAAAATAATCAAAAAATTTTTAAGACTTTATCAGTTATCGTTAGAGATAAAAATTTAGGATGCAAAAAGAATATCATTGATGGAGTGACCGAGGTATTAAACAAACATCAAGATATCATAGTTCTAGAGGATGATATAGTTGTCGGTAAATTTTTCTTAAGATATATGAACAGTGCTGTTAAGAAATATAAAGATAGTAAAAATATCTTTCATATATCTTCGTTTAGTGAGTTTGATGATAATGATAAAACTCTTTCTTATTTTTCTAGGGGAATGAATTGTTGGGGATGGGCTACATGGAGAGATAAGTGGCATAATCTATCTTTGGATACTAATTATTTAATAAAAAAAATTAAGCAAAAAGGAAGAAGATCTTTTGACTTTGATGATTCAGCAGAATTTTTCAATCAGCTAGTCGACAACCAAGAAAAAATTATTGATACATGGGCAATATATTGGTATGCATCAATTTATTTAAATGAAGGCTTATGTCTTAATCCATCAAAAGCTATTTCTATAAACACTGGGAATGATGGAAGTGGCCAAAGAGCAGGTTTACAAGAGATTAATACTAGACTCTATAATGGGCTGATTTCGATATTTCCTGATGTTATTGAAGAGGATCAGGATTACTTTAAACTTCTGAAAAAAATATACAAAAAAAGAAAAGGTCCATTTAAGGGAGTTTTGAAAAAAATATTAAATTTTTTGCCAATTTACTTAAAAAAATATTTATTCAAATTATATGACAAAATTTCAAGGCTAAAAAAGCAAGCATAGTAATGTATAAATTAATGAAACATACCTTTTATAGTGGATGCGATGTTGAGAGACAAATATCCGAATTCATTAAATCAAGTGATCAGCTAAGTATGGGTGAAGTTACTTTTGAGTTTGAGAAGCAATTTGCTAAATGGCATCAAAGAAAATTCTGCACAATGTTCAATAGTGGTAGTAGTGCAAATTTAGCTCTATTTGCAAGCCTTATAAATTTAAAAGTTTTAAGTGGTGGCGATAAAGTTGGAATTAGTGGGGTCACTTGGTCTACAAATGTAATGCCCTTAATTCAACTTGGTCTTGAGCCTGTTTTGCTTGATATCGACAAAGATAATTTAAATCTTTGCTCATCAGAACTAGAAAAAGAAATTAAGAATCTAAAAGCTGTCTTTGTTACCAATCTTTTAGGGTTAAACAATCAACTAATAAACATATCAAGAATTTGCAATGACAATAATGTCCTATTATTTGAGGATAATTGTGAAGCTCTTGGGTGCGAAATAAATCAAAAGAAATATGGTAATTTTGGAGAGGCATCCACCTGTAGTTCATATGTTGGACACCATTTCTCAACTATTGAGGGAGGTTATGTTTTTACAGATAATAAAAAATTGCATGCCATGTTAAAACTTGTTAGAGCTCATGGATGGGCAAGGAATTTGGATGATGAAGAGAAAGACTTGTTAGGTATTAAGGAGACAGATAAATTTCACGCCTCTTATACTTTTTGGTTTCCAGGTTTTAATCTTCGCCCAAGTGAAATTAATTCCTATGCAGGTTTGATCCAATTACCTAAGCTGGACTTTTATAATTCTATTAGAAAGTCTCGCTTTAAAGAACTCTCAGAATTATTTACCGATAGAATATACTCCAGTGATAGTAGTAATCCTATTTTTGCTATTCCAATAAAATCTCAAAATACAGTTGAGCGTGATAAGTTAGTTTCATGTTTAGACAAGCTTAAAATCGAAAATAGACCAATAGTCTCAGGATCAATTGGGAATCAACCTTTTTGGAAGAATGAGTTTTCAAAGACATCTATGGTAAATGCATCTTTGGTTGATGGCAATGGCCTATATATTTCCAATGATCCTCAAATTGAAGATACTGATTTTGAATTGCTTAAGACAACTCTTGGAAAAATTTTATGATAAATCAGATTGAGCCATGGATAACTAATAAAGAGATTTCAATGGTTTCTGACTGCATAAAAAGCACTTTTGTAACCGAAGGAAATTACACTGATTTATTTGAAAAATCAGTTCAGAATTTGCACAAGACCAAACACCAACCTGTTGCATATGCTAATGCCACTTCAGCATTATATGCGTCTCTAAAAGTGCTAGAAATTGAGCCTGGTCAAGAAGTCATCATTCCATCATTAACTTTTACTGCTACAGCCAATGCAGTAATTATGGCAGGGGGCGTGCCAGTTTGCATAGACATAAATAAATCTTTTAGTATGGTAAGGGACGACCTTCTTTCTGCAATAAGCAGTAAAACTTTTGCAATTATGCCTACGCATCTTTATGGTCATATGGAAAATGTCCGTGAAATTAAAAAAATTTGTAAAAAAAATAAAATATATTTAATTGAAGATGCAAGTCAAGGAGTTTCAGTTAATAACAAAAATATTTATGCTGGAACTATTGGCGATATTGGTGTTTTATCTTTTTATGGAAATAAACTTTTTACCTCTGCTCAGGGCGCAATGGTTATTTCTAATTCAATTAGGCTATTGAATAAGTTAAAAAAATTTAAAAACCATGGAAGGGCAAAAAAAGGAACCTTTTGGCACGAAACTATTGGATTTAATTTTTGTATATCTGATCTTCACTCAGCTCTTGGCTACTCTCAAATACTTAGAGCAAATGAAATTAAATCAAAAAAACACCATATTTTTAAGATTTATGAAGCAAACCTAAAGCAACACGATAATTTTTATTTGGATAAACTATCAGGTGAAGATCCGTCCTATTGGTTTATAAGTGCTTTTTGTCATAAAGCTGAAGACCTGGAAATGTATTTAAGAAAAAATAATGTTGAAACTAGGAGAGCTTTTCCTATACTAAAGGATCAGCCATGCTATAGGAATTTTGGTGGAATCAAATTTTATAGCCATACCAACGCTAAAAAAATATATAAAACCTATTTGTCTCTTCCTTCAAGTGCTAATATTAAGGAGATGGACATAATTTATATTTGTAAATTGATTAATAAATTCTATCATGACTAAATCAATTTCTTTAATTGCTGGTGGGGCAGGATTTATTGGTGCAAACCTCATTCCTAAAATCGTCGATGAGGGAAAAATCGTCTTGATTTGCGATAATTTGTCCAATGGAAGACTAGATATGATCGAGGATTTTATTGACAATGAGTCAGTTTATTTTCGAAAAGTTAATCTTCATAACTCAGAAGAGATTAATAAGGCTTTTCAGTTTGCAACTAAATTAGGTTCTATTGATGAGATATGGCATCTTGCAGCTAATTCTGATATACCTTCGGGGGTTGCTAATCCAGCAATTGATTTAAGAGATACTTTTCTGACTACTTTTGAAATTTTAAAAGCAATGAAATCTCATAGTGTCAGGCTTTTAAATTTTGCATCAAGTTCGGCTATTTATGGAGATCATGGAGACAGTTTGATTGATGAAGGCATTGGGAATCTATTACCTATCTCAAACTATGGTGCAATGAAATTAGCTTCTGAAGCTCAAATAAGTGCAGCTTTTGAAGACTTTTTAGAAAATGTAAATATATTTAGATTTCCAAATGTTGTAGGCATACCTTCAACACATGGAGTCATCAAAGACTTTATCCAAAAACTTGAAAAGAGTCCTGAGGTTCTTCAAGTTTTAGGCGACGGCAATCAACAGAAGGCATATTTGCATGTCACTGATCTTATTGGAGCAATGATTGTTATCAGAAATAGAAATACTTCAGGAAAATATGAAGTGGTTAATATTGGCCAATTAGATGAAGGTGTAAAAGTTAGTTGGATAGCTGAAGAAACTATTCAAAGAGTTAGTCCAAATGCAAAACCATTATTTGAAAACAAATCTAAAGGTTGGATAGGTGACATTCCTAAGTTTAGATACTCTACCAAAAAGCTAGAATCATTTGGTTGGGCGCCAACAATGACTTCCAAACAGGCTGTCTTGAGGGCAATTAATGAAATTGCTATAGAGCTAGGACACTGATTTGATAGTAAATGAGCTATTAATTAGTATTGTTACCCCAATTTTTAATCAATCGAAAGAGGGTTTTGATGCTTTCTTTAACAGTATTTTGGAGCAAGAATATAGAAACTTTGAGTGCATTATTGTTGATGAAACCATTGATACTTCTCTAACAAATCATTATAAGAATAGATGCTCTGAGGATTGTAGATTTATATATACACGTCCAAAAAACAAAGGACTCGCTGCAAGTCTAAATCACGGGGTGAGTATGGCAAGATCAGACTATATAGCTAGACTTGATTCTGACGATATTGCAATAATATCTAGACTCAAGGTTCAAATTAACTATATGGCCAATAATAAAGTCGATGTTCTCGGTTCATCAATAGGTTTAATTGATTCTAATAACAAGATAATTGGTTATAGAAAATATCCAAGAAAAAATTTCCTAATCAAATTCGCATTAAATTTTATTACTCCTATTGCACATCCATCTGTTTTGATAAAAAAGAGTTTGTTTGAGAAGTTTGGTAATTATGATGAAAGATTAGCATATGCTGAAGACTTGGATTTATGGCTAAGATTTTCAAAACACAATGTAATTTTTGAAAACCTTGATGATAGCCTCACTCTTTTTAGACAATCCAATAGAATTCGAGATTTTAGGCATTGGAAAACAAATTTGATGGTCAGATTCAGATCTTTGAATACTCATAATTTTTTACCCAGATTCATAGGTATTCTTATAATTTCCTTTTGGCTACTTTTGCCTAACTCTTTGAAGAACATTGTCTACAAATTTATAAACATTTCTAAAATCAAATAATGCAAAAACTTGAAGATACGCAAATAATTCTTCTGGCTGGCGGAAAAGGGACACGTCTTATTGAGCACACTAAGGACTATATTCCCAAGCCAATGGTTTTAATAAATGGTAAACCAGCTTTGCAACATCTGATTGAGATGTGCCTAGAACAAGGATTCAGAAACTTCCTAATACTTTTAAATCATAAAGCCGAAAAAATAATAAATTTCTTTGGTACAGGTGAAAAATTTAATGCAAATATTGATTACCAAATCGAAGACTCTCCAAGAGGAACTGCCGGAGCACTATTTGACTCTATGGATAAGTTGTCAGAAAGATTTATAGTAATTTATGCAGATACTTATATTAATGTCAACTTAAAAAAATTTCTTAAATACCATGTTGATAATAAAACCAAAGCATCAATATTTGTCCATCCAAATAATCATCCTTATGATTCAGATCTGGTGCAAGTAGATAAAAATAACCTAGTCGTTAATTTATATTCACCAACTGATAGACCCAAAAACCCCATAAGAAACTTGGTTAATGCTGCCTTGTATGTTCTTGAGAAGTCAATCTTTAATGGGGATATTCTTGAAAATGGAGTTATTGATATAGCAAGAGACCTTTTTCCGAAAATTCTTAATAACGGTATAAAAATATCGGCATATATCTCTCCTGAATATATTAAAGATTTCGGAACAATTGACAGATTGAGCCAGGTAAAGAAAGATATAAAAAAATATTTACCAGAAAAACTATCTGATAGTTACCCTCGTAAGGCAATTTTTATAGATAGAGATGGAACGTTAATTGAAGATGTAGGACATTTATCCGACATTAATGAAATTAGACTTTTTCGTAATAGTGGTAAGGCTCTTAATCAAATAAACAACTCAGGTATTTTGGGGATTTGTGTAACTAATCAGCCAGTTATAGCCCGAGGCGAATTAACAATTGATGGGCTCAAGGATATTCATGCACAACTTGAATTAATGTTATCTATGGAAAAGGGTTATCTTAATGATATTTTTTATTGCCCTCATTATCCAGAGTCAGGTTTTATAGGAGAAGTTAGAAGTTTAAAAATTAATTGCGAATGCAGAAAACCAAATATTGGAATGATCAAAGAGGCTTCAAGAATTTATAGTATTAACCTTCAAAAATCCTGGATTATTGGCGACTCATGTAATGATATGCTTGCTGGAAATAGGGCAGGATTAAAAAAAATATTGGTATTAACAGGAGAAACAACCGAGAGATTAAAACTTAAATGTTGCCCTGACTTCACTTTTAGTTCGTTTTATTATGCAACAAACTGGATTCTTTTCAAATATTATAAAATATCGAAAATCCTAAAGAAGTTCCAAGAAAGTTTCTTTGGCATAAAGGATGTTATCATTATTGGGCCTGCCATTATGTCAATGAATATTTGTGGAGTTTTTTCTGAGATAAATACTGAGTTAGGCATTAGAAAGGAATTGAAAATAATTAATAAGCATAAATCAGAAAACAATTTTGGTTGCTATCAAGGCATGGATAATACATCTAGAAAAGCTGTCAATTGGAGAACAAAAAAAATTTTTTTATTTGAAAAATCTCCCGCACAAGTTTCTAAGAATTTAATTAAGATAAATATAGTAATCCAGAAAAATATTACTAAAACCCCATATCTAATTAAGAAAGACCCTATCTCTTTCACGCTTTTTGTATAAATTGTGATTCTAACTCGTACGCCATTTAGAATGAGTTTTGCTGGAGGTGGAAGTGATATTTCCTCATTTTATGACGAAGATCCAGGGCAAGTCGTTTCAACAGCTATAGATAAATATTTATATGTTTCGTTATCTTCAAAGTATGATAAAAAAATTAGACTCAGTTATAGCATTACAGAAAATGTTAATAATGCTGAGGAAATTAATCATCCTATCGTAAGAGAGTCTCTTAAAGAATTTGGAATAACTAACGGTATTGAAATAACTTCTATTGCCGATATTCCTGCAGGTTCGGGTTTAGGTTCATCAAGTGCTTTTACTGTAGGACTATTAAATGCTCTTTCCCATTATCTAAAATTAGATCTTGACAAATATTCTCTTGCTGAAAAATCCTGTGAAATTGAGATTAATAGATGCAATGAGCCTATCGGAAAGCAAGACCAGTTTGCCAGTTCTTTTGGAGGACTTAATTCATTCATTTTTTGTTCAGATGGGACAGTTAAAGTTGAGCCCATACTAATGGATACAGAAAAACTCTTAATGTTCCAAGATTCAATTATAGTTTTTCCTATTGGTGATAAGAGAAGTGCATCAAAAATTTTAGAAAAACAAACAAGGAATCTATACACCCAAGAAAAAAAATTATTAATGAGGAAAATGGTTCAATTAGCCTCTGAACTTAAAATCGAACTTTCAAATAACTCTCTAGATAATATTGGAGCAATTCTTCATGAGAATTGGTTATTAAAAAAACAATTACAAAAAGAAATTAGTAACCAACCAATTGATGATGCATATCAAATAGCAATTAAAAATGGAGCACAAGGAGGAAAGCTTTTAGGAGCAGGCTCTTCAGGTTTTTTAATTTTTTATGCGCCACCAGAAAAGCACGCATCTATCAAAACTAGTCTAAAACATCTAAGCTCTTATGATCTTAGGTTCAGTTCAAATGGTTCGGAATTAATTTATAATGACTCTAATGGAATTTAGTGTAGAAAAATATATTCAAAAACACCTGGAGATAATTAAGCAATTAGATATTGATGAAATAAATAATGTTATTAATCTTGTTTCTAATGCCTTCTCTAATGAAAAAAAGATTATTATTTTTGGTAATGGCGGTAGCGCATTAACGGCATCTCATTTTATTAATGATTGGAACAAATCAATCCAACTTTATACCAAAAGAAAATTTCGAGGAATCTCTTTGACTGATAATATCGGTCTAATAACCTCATATGCGAATGATATTTCATATGATGAGATTTTTGCTGGTCAATTAAGATCGATAGTTGATCCTGAAGATCTTGTAATTGGCATTAGTGGAAGTGGAAACTCAATTAATGTTGCTAATGGAATAAAAGTTGCAAATGAATGTCAGGCTGAAACACTTGGTCTGGTTGGCTATGATGGAGGAATTATCAAATCCTTATGTAACCACAATGTATGGGTCAAATCATTTGACATGCAACTATGTGAAGATGCTCATTTTATGATTGGTCATTTAATTATGAAGTCAATGTGTGACGACCCTATTAATTAACTTATTTTTCAAAAATTATCATGAAAACTGTTTTTATTGCTGGGCATAAAGGTCTTGTTGGAAGTGCAATTCATAAGCTTTTGCAATTTGAAAATGTAAGAATTATCACGAAGTCAAGAGATGAGTTAGATCTCAGTAATGATTATGAAGTTGAGCGCTTTTTTTGCGACCATCACATTGATGAGGTTTATCTTGCCGCAGCTAAAGTAGGTGGAATTAAGGCGAATTTAAATTTTCCTGCCGATTTTCTTACTGAAAACTTGAAAATTCAGACCAATGTTATCAATGCTTGCTCAAGGTTTAATGTAAAAAAAATGTTATTCATCGCCTCCGACAACATATACCCCACCAAATACATTAATTACGCAAAAGAAACAGATCTTAAATATGTTGATTTTGAAGGTAAAAATTATTTTTACAAAGTTGGCAAACTTGCAGGAATTATCTTGTGTGAAAGTTATAACTCGCAATTTAACAATGAATCAGATTGTCAATTTAGAATAGTTGTAGCACCTAATCTTTTTGGACCAAATGATAAATACGATATAGAAAATTCACATGTAGTTCCAAGTTTAATCTTAAAGGCACATATAGCCAAAATATCTAATCTTCCAGAATTAGAGATTTGGGGAGATGGTACAGCTAAGAGAGAGCTAATGTATTCTGAGGATTTTGCTTCTTCATGTATATTCATTATGAATCTTGATAAACATAAGTTCCTAAATTATGCTCCAAGGGCTATTATCAATTCTGGCGTTGGAAAGTCAACTTCTATTTCTGAGCTTGCTGATAAGGTATGCAAGGCGGTAAAGTATAAAGGTCAAATTATTTATAACAAAAACTCCCCTACAGGTGAACCTCTAAAATCTTTAGATTCCAATTTAATTAAAGGTTTAGGTTGGACTTCTGAATATAGCCTAGCAGAAGGTTTAGAATTGTCATACAAGGACTTCATAAAAAACTATGAAAAAAAATAAAAAAGCATTAATTACTGGGATAACTGGTCAAGATGGCGCATATCTTGCTGAGTTTCTATTAAACAAAGGCTATATTGTTCATGGAATCAAAAGAAGGTCTAGTTTATTTAATACTGATAGGATAGACCATCTTTATCAAGACCCACATCATGATGATCAAAAGTTTATACTTCATCATGGAGATTTAACAGACAGCTTAAGTTTAACTAGAATTCTTCAGACCATTAGGCCTGATGAGATTTATAACTTGGCTGCTCAAAGTCATGTTGCAGTGAGTTTTGAGGAGCCAGAGTATACAGCTAATTCAGATGCTCTTGGCACTCTTAGAATTCTAGAAGCGATAAGAATTTCAGGATTAGAAAAAACAACAAAGTTTTATCAGGCAAGCACTTCAGAACTTTTTGGAAAAGTGCAAGAGGTTCCGCAAAATGAAAATACTCCATTCTATCCAAGAAGTCCATATGCTGTGGCAAAATTATATTCATATTGGATTACAATAAACTATAGAGAAGCTTATGGAATCTTTGCTTGCAATGGAATTCTCTTTAACCATGAGTCACCATTGCGGGGAGAGACTTTCGTTACTAGAAAAATCACTCGTGCACTTGCGAGAATAAAATTAGGCCTTCAAGAAAAATTATGGATTGGAAACTTGAATGCTAAAAGAGATTGGGGTCATGCAAAAGATTATGTTGAGATGCAATGGCTGATGCTGCAGCAAGCCTCGCCCCAAGATTACGTTATTGCTACAGGTGAACAATATTCAATTAGAGATTTTATTAATTTAGTCGCAAAGAAATTAAAAATTAGCCTTAGATGGGAGGGAGAAGGTCTAAATGAGAAAGCATATTGGCAAGATAAAAATTCTTGTATAGTTTCTGTGGATCCAAGATATTTCAGGCCCACTGAAGTTGAAACTCTTCTTGGCGATGCAACCAAAGCAAAAAGAGAATTGGGCTGGGAACCTAAGATCTCCTTTGAGAGTTTAGTTGATGAAATGGTAAAAAATGATTTGAAAATTGCTGAAAGAGATAGACTTATTTTGGATCATGGTCATAATGCCAAAAACTTCTATGAGTAGTTTGGTGCCCGGAGCCGGAATCGAACCGGCACGGAGTTTAACCTCCGCAGGATTTTAAGTCCTGTGTGTCTACCAATTTCACCACCCGGGCTTGTGTGCTTTTTAAACAGTGGGAATTATATACGATAGGTAGGTAAAATTCTCAAAAACTCTTTATATATAAAAGAATATGGGAATTGCCAAAATACTGATCATAGCATTACTGATTTGGGCAGCTTTTAAAGCGTACTCAGTTGTTAAGCTTAAAGCAAAAAATTCAGATGATCATAGATCGAATAAAAAAATCATTCCTTGTAGTTTTTGCAAAACCCACGTCCCTTTAGCTTCTGCGATTAAAGTCAATAATAAATACTTTTGCTGTATTGATCATTCAAAAAATGCTTAAATTTATTATTGATTTTTTACCTATTGTCCTTTTTTTTGTAGTTTACAAAAACTACGGCATCTATCCTGCTATTTATTCCATGATTGCTGCAACAGCAGTTCAAATTTTTTATACCAAGATCTCAACAGGTAAATATGAAAAATCTCATTTAATAACCTTTACTCTTCTAGTCATATTTGGCGGTATTACTCTAGTATTTAATGATCCCGCATTCATCATGTGGAAGGTGAGTGTTCTTTATATAATTTTTGCTCTAGTCTTAATTGGATCTGTTTTCATTGGGGAAAAGACCCTTCTCCAGAGAATGTTTGGAAAGGAAATAAATATTCCACAAAATACCTGGAAAACTGTGACTTGGTTATGGGGAATAGGTTTCTTGGTTATTGCCGCAATTAATGCAATTTATGTGAATTCAGCATTAGTGGCTAGGAGTAATTTTTTAAGTACTGCAAATATTTCTGGAGAAATAGAACTTCAGGAGGTTAATTGCTCGATATCCCCCTTTTCTGATGCGTGTTTTATTGCCCAACAAACTGAAGATGCATGGGTAAACTTTAAACTTTTTGGAACATTGGGTTTAACTTTTCTACTTTTAATAATTACATTGTTGATGATTTCAAAATACATAAAACCTAAAAATAATGAATAAGACCTGTCTTAACTCACAACATATTGAACTTGGCGGGAAAATGGTCGATTTTGGTGGATGGGAAATGCCGCTAAACTATGGCTCACAAATTGATGAGCACCATTGTGTCCGAAATGATGCAGGTATGTTCGATGTCTCCCATATGTGTGTCATTGATATAAAGGGTGATTCCTCTCAAGATTTTCTTAGATTCTTGATCGCAAATGATGTCAAAAAACTAACCTCTAAAGGACAAGCACTATATAGCTGCATGCTTAATGAGAAGGGCGGAGTGGTTGATGATCTTATCACCTACTATCTAGATGATGATTTTTATCGTCTTGTAGTTAACGCAGGTACCACCATAAAGGATTTGGAATGGATATCAATACAAAGTGAAGAATTTGATGTTTCCATTAAACATAGGACAGATCTCGCAATGATTGCCGTTCAAGGACCAAATGCTATTTCTAAAACTTTTCATGCAATTCCAGGGACTGAAGAGATTTGTAGAGATTTAAAGCCTTTTCATGCTATATCAATCGGTTCGTTATTTGTTGCTAGAACCGGATATACCGGAGAAGATGGCTTCGAAATTATTCTCCCCAAAAAATCTGCTGAATTTACTTGGAAGATGCTTATCGATACAGGAGTAAAACCTTGTGGACTTGGTGCTAGAGATACTCTCAGACTTGAGGCGGGAATGAGTTTATACGGCTCAGAGATGGATGACTCTATTTCACCTCTTGAATGTAATTTGAGTTGGACTGTTGATCTCAATGACAAAGATAGAAAATTTATAGGTAAAGAGGCTCTAGAAATTCTTAAATCCGCTGGAGCAGTGTATACAGTCTCTGGTTTAATTCTCAAAGATAAGGGCGTTATAAGAAATCATCAGAAAGTGATAACCAATAAAGGTGAAGGCGCAGTAACCTCTGGAAGCTTCTCTCCAACTATTGGAAAATCTATAGCTCTAGCTCGCCTACCTAAAGAGAGTACTGGTGAGTGCAATATTGAAGTAAGAAATAAGTTACTTTCCGCTAAAATAGTGAAACCTCCATTTGTTAGAAATGGAAAAATTCTTGTTTAATTTTCATCGGAGTACTATCAGAAATGAGTGATATTAGAGACG
>Ga0181592_10002585_pt1 | contig 14897 bp, 18 predicted proteins | sample 071ome_20_FD_133755 | JGI IMG/M metagenome (GOLD analysis project Ga0181592, IMG submission 133755) | Coastal salt marsh microbial communities from the Groves Creek Marsh, Skidaway Island, Georgia - 071412BT metaG (megahit assembly) | ecosystem: Environmental > Aquatic > Marine > Intertidal...
ATATGGGTTTATTTGAGCCTGTCTCAACGCCCAAATACGGGCGTTCTAACGGCTTCATAGGGCTTAATTTTTGAGGGGGATATAACATGATGAATATTAAGGATAAAAGCCCCGAAGAAAAAGAAGAAGTGGCCGATAAAATTAAAGAATTAGCAGAAAAGGAAAAGGAAGTAGAAAATACGATTCAAATGAGTTTTACTCATGTTATGTCTGATAATGAAGCCATTACAAATCTTTCCAAGACACTTAATATTAATGCTACCGAAGCAAGAAAGCAACTTCAAACCTTTCCATCTGAATATACCGTTGATGGGCAGACTATTCCTGACCTCATCAAAAAAATGAGAAAAGCCCGAAGACAATTAAAAGGAGAACATAGAGTTAGAATGGCTAAATCTATTGATACCATTATTGAAGCCTACTCTGAACATATTTCTAAGTGTGTGGATTCAATTTATTGGATTTCCCCATATAAAGTTCCTTTGCTTAAAATGAAATTCAATGAGAAAGATTTAAACAAATTAAATAAAATTGACGATTTAAGCACTAGAAGACAAATCGTTGATTCTCTTTGTAAAATGTGGGAGGCCACATTGAATCAAGAGGGGATGGCGTTCTCAAAAGATTATGCTAAATTAGAAAAAGAAATTCGCTTGTCAAGAAAAGAGTTTAGAGAAATCATTAAATCTGTTTCCGACCAATCTCTTGTTAAATCTAAGAAAGATAGAACTTATGATTTTGTATTGGACACAATTTGTGAAAATCCCGGAATTGGGATTAATCAAATCTATGATAGGCTACCAAATAGCCTACATAAAAGTGCTTCCCCTAGAATTATTAGAGGCATGATTAAAAAAATGGAAGTAGGAGAAGTAGATGGTTCTCATTACAAACTACCAGATATGCTTAAGAAAAATATTTGGGCATATACGGCGGCATTTATTGATTCGGATGGTTATATTACGATGGATAGAAGCCATAACCCAAGAGTCGGATTAGTCGCCACAGGTGATAGAGGAAGAGTATTTATGGAAGAAATTCATAAAGACATTGGATTTGGAAAATTACATTTAAATCAAAAGTCTCCTCAAGATACCCGACCTGTTAATCGTCTAAATTTTTATTCTCAAGACGATGTATATAATTTATTAACCAAGTGCTTGCCTCATCTTAGAATGAAAAAGGGAAATGCAGAATTGCTTCTTGAATTAGTTAGGATGAAAAAAGGATTTAAGAAAGAATCTTGGTATAAAGATAGATGTGAAGAAATTTTTAAATTGATGAAATGGGAAAATCATAAAGACCATGTTGGTTTTGATTTTGCTAAAGAAGGAATTTATCTTGATGATATTCAAAAATACAAAGATAATTGTAAAATGTCCGTGATGGATTCTATGGAACAAATTGGAACGGTGTTGTAAATGCCTCGCCAGCACTATGATATTTTTAAACATAAAGTAAGAACCAAACTACCAAAGAAAATTAGATTCGCTACCGTTTGCAGAAAATGTAGAACCCCAAAAATATCAGAGAGATGTTTTACCTGTATTACTGATGAAGCGAAACTTTGGACAAAGCCATATTAGGAGGGGTATTATGAGAGACAGATTAAAAAGCAGAGAACAATTTCTTGAAGAAAATCCACGGTTTGTAGAGGATGATTCAAAACAAAATGTTGCTCAAACAGATGAAGATTCTTTAAAGGACTTTTGTTGTAAAAAAGCACACGGCGAAACTCTTCAATTGCTAGAAGATATTGTAGATTACTATGAAAAGAGAGGCGGAAGGGTAGAACCATTTAAAGGGGCATTAAATTATTTAAAACAGGAAAATGCTTCTTGTGAAGTTATTAAAGACTTTTTAATGCAAATTTCTAAAAGGAAAAAATACGGAGAAAATATCCCTACTCCCAAAAATAAAAAAATAAATCCTTATGTTCTTAGAGCGCAAGAAATTCTAAATGATTTGGAACGATGCGAAGGTGTGAGAAAGGCATGGTTCGCTTCTCTTAAGTCCAACGACAGGCAGATTATTAAGTGAGATAGAGACTCAAAGACACAGGAGGCGTTAGCATGGTTGAACAAAAGCGGCGTTTTTCCTTTACTAATCTGTTTAGGCGTTCAACTCCTAAACCTGCTGATAGGAATATTTTCAACATGGGTATTCAAGAACGGCAGAATAACTACATGATGACCGCCCCAATCATTTATTCAATGGTTCAGCAATCGGTTATTGTTAGGACTTGTATTACTCAATTAAAGCAAGAAATTTTCCGAAGAGGATATGTTTGGGAAAAGGCATATGAAGCATATTGTAACGAATGTAAGAAAAAACATAAAATGGCGGTTACAGAATGCTCAAGATGTGGTTCTCAAGATTTAAGAATCCCAGACGAAAAACAACTACAATATGCTGAAAATTTTCTTGAGGGCTACATAAATCCATCTGAACAATTATTTATTGATGTTCTCAAGGAATTGGAAGATGACCTTAATACAATGGATGATGCGTATATTGTTTTCGTTAAAGAATACTTCTTAGATGGAAACGGAAAAATTAGAATGCACCGCATAAAAGAAATTTATCGTGGCGACCCTGTAACTATGTTTATTTATGCTGATGAAAATGGCGTTAAAGGCACAAAAGGTTTTACATGTGTAAATCATAGAGATTTTATTTCTACGGAAGCATATGAAACTTGCGAATCTTGCGATAGTAAGTTATTTCCTGTGCATTATGTTAATCGTGCAAATGGCGAAGAACAATATTTTATTGAAGGAGAAGTGCTTCACTTTAGCAAATATAGTCCTTCCCGACTTTATGGTTTTTCTCCGGTCATTACATTATACAACCACATTATGACTCTTATTGCTATGGAAAATTATGTCAATTCTTCTTATACTAAGAGCCGTATGCCGAGAGGTCTTTTAGCGGTTCAAACTAGAAACATGGATTCAATGAGAGCCTTTTGGCGTTCAGTAAAAGAAAAAATGGAGAAAGACCCACACTTTATTCCTGTTATGGGTATTGAAGCAGATAATGGAAAAGGTTCAGTAGAATGGATTAAATTCATGGACAGTCTTAAAGAAATGGATTATGTTTCGGTAAAGGATGATTTGCGAGATAGAATTTCTGCTTTTTATGGGGTGAGCAAAGTCTTTATGGCTGATAACACTACAAGCGGAGGATTGAATAATGAAGGTATGCAAATCCTCGTTACAAACCGAGCCGTTCAAATGGCGCAAAATGTATATAATGAATATGTTTTTCCTTTCTTAACTAAACAATTTGGAATTACTGATTGGAGATTAATGCTACCTCCTAGTGAAGAAGAAGATGAAATTGCAGTTCTTCGCAAAAGAGAAATTGAAGTCAATATTGCGGCATCTATTAAGAATTTAGGATTTGAAATTGATATGGACGAAGATGGACAATTTACCTATTCAAAGCCCGAACCCGAACCTCAAGGGGAACAACCTCAACAAGAAGGACAGGTTGAGAATGACCCCTATGCAGGAACAAACATTGATGCTTCACAATTAGGGCAAATGCAAGAACAGGCTTTACAGGGGCAAGAATCTACACCCCAAGAGAACCCGCCCGCCACAAGAAATAAACCGTCTATGAGCGTGGGGCCAGATAAGAGATTAACCGGATTGCCCGAAGAAGCAGGTAATCAAAATGTAGATAGAAGAAGCGAAAGGAGGGTTGGTTGATGAATTGGGAAAAAATTCTTAAAAGAAAGCGTAGAATCATTCCTCCTGTAAAGCCTCCCAAAAAGAAAGAGCCTCAAAAGTTTAGATATGTTTCACAGGCCACCCCTAAAAAAGAAATCCACGAAAGGTTTAGAAAAAAAATGCATGAGAAGGCTAAGGATTTTATTAATGAACAATTTGAATATTTATTAGCAAAAGAACTTCAACATTGGGAGAGTAATATTGCTTCTTTGAAAGAAAATCCTGCCGGATTTGAGAAAGAAATAAAGAAACAGGAAAAGCATATTGAAAATCTTAAGACTCTTACTCCAAAAAAATTATATTCAAATGCACTTCCTTTACTGAATAAAGAATATGATAACTTTTTAGATACGAGCGAAGAGCCACATGAGTATTATTCTAAATTTATATATGATGTTATTAAATATGACGCATTCGGAGAACCATGAAAAGGAGAAGATGATATGACAGAAGATAGCAAACAAAAAGAGATTAGACTAAAGAAAGAATTGGCTCAAGTTAGAGCGCAGAATGCAAACGATATGAGAAAGACACGCCCAAGTCGGGATTTTTCGGTTGGTGGTTTGCCTCCCGATACGACACATAAAGCGAGTCTTTCGTCAAGGGACATTCCCGATGTAATTCTTCCACCGGAAAAAAGAAGAGGAAAAAAAGAAAATATTCCCTTTTGAGGTGTTAATATGTGGAAAGCGATTATTGCTAATAAGGAAGATGATTTTTATTATCTTCTAAAAACTTTTGCAGAATCGCTAGAAAGTGATTTATTGAAGGCGGCTAAGCCTAAAGATGAAGATGCCGTAGTATTATTAATTAGACTTATGACTTCTTCAAAGGAAGAATTAAATTCCTACATGAAAGGAAAACTTAAGCCTCTAAATGTGGAACTTAATAAATTAACTGAAGAAAATAAAAAACTAAATAAGGAACTAAATTCTGCACAAAAACGAAAAGAAATTGATTTGGAATCTAATGATAAACTAATGGCGGAATTAAGAGACCTTAATATGAAATTAAGATTAGATAAGAAGTCCGGTAAAGAAAGAAGGCCTCTTACTGAAAAACAAAAAAAGGCTATTACTCAAAGAGCAAAAGAATTAAGGGCTGAAATATCAGAAATATCTGCTAAAAACCGAGATAAAGTTTCTTTAGAAAATAAAGAGATAAATGAAAAAGTTAAGGAAATTACAGATAAAATCAAAATAAATGATGAAAAAAGAAAACAAATTAAATCTCAAATAGAGGAATCAAAAGTAAATTATAAGCAGGGGCAAAGAGAAACTGCTCTTAGAAATTATATGAAATCTCCAACAGAAGAAAACCTTAATGTTTTTCAAAGTCTGTTTTTCTCAACTAGGCAATTATTAAATGTAAAGGATTCCGAGACAGGCACAAGAGAAACTAAGATAGAAAATAAAAGTCCCCTTCAATTTAATAAGACTCAATTAGATGCAGATTTAAAAACATTAGGGTGGGATGGAACAGGTAAAACAGCAAAGGAGGTTCTAAATAACATTAAGACTAGAAAGGAAGTAACTTCTCAGTCCAAAAAGTTTTCAATTTTAGATTTGACTGGTAATGTCACAAATGCTAGTTATGTTAGGGAATTAAAGTCATTAGTGAAAGATAATAAACCATTATTAGATTCTCTTACAGAAGCAAATAGACTTTTAGTTTTTGAGGGAGACTCTAGAGAATATTTTAGAAATGTTTTAGATACTAAAAGGTCTCCGGCCTCAAAAGGAAAAAAAGGGAAAAGTAATATTAAAAATAAATTTGATAGGATTCATTCTCAACATAGAGGGGCAATTGATAGAATTGTTAGTGTGTTACAAAAAATTGTTGAATCAAACCAAGTGAACACAAAAGAAGCAAAGTTAGCACACAAGTTATCTAAAAAATTAATTTCAGCAGTTCAAGAATTGAAATTCTTTGAGGTATATGAAATAGAAAACTGGGAAAAGAAAAAAATTAAACCAATTGGAGAAAAAAAGCCTAATTCGGATAATTTATTTAATACCACATTAGAAGTGTATGAAGACATACTAAATGACCTAAATCTTAGCCAGTCCCAAGAAAAGGATTTAGCCGAGTTAGGAGAAGAAGGCAAAGTTTATGAAGAAGTTGAACAAAAACTTGATGATTTCGTCACTAAATTAAAAGCCAACGAAAATTTACAAATGATTACAATAGATGCTATTAATGCAATTATGGGACTTTCGGACGCATCTCTATCAAGGTTCGCTACAACCAGAGCCTACGATAAAGACTACAATATTTATTATGAGCAAACTTTTAGTAAAGAAAAAGAAAATGCTTTAATAGAAGCAGTTAAAGAAATAAAAGAAGAATTAAATAATGATATGGGTGAAAATAGCCGCCAATATGATAAATATTATGAAAAAATCAATGAGATTTTAGAGTCTGCCGGATTTGTTGATTCAAGACTTACAAGAGGGCGAGTTAGCCGCAAGAAGTTATCCGAAGCATTATCCGATTCAGAATATACCGATGATGCTAGAAAATACCTGTCTAAAAATTTGCTTCCTCTTTTAGAAAAGTTAAATCAGCAAGGAACAGAAGAAGATGCTGACTCTAAAGTTTTAGACAATACAAGTTTTAATAACCTAGTGAATTATATTGAAAACCCTAATAAGGAAACTTTTTATGGTGAAGATATGGAAGAAAACGAGAGATACTTAAGCAGATTGCTCATGTCTACGCCAAACACTAAATTAGGGAAAAAAATAAACCGAGTTTTTAAGAATCAACAAACTAGAAAGTATTTAGATATATTAGGATTGCTTGGTGGAAGCATACAAGAAAAACCAAAGGAGGCAAAAGAATGACATGGGATTTTTATGATGATGGGAGGGAATTTAAATTAGAGAAGGCTAAAAAGTCCGAAACTATTCTTAATTCTCTTGACCCAAAACAAAAAAAGGCTTTGAAAAAAACGCTGCAAGCAGCAGAACCGACTGAGTTTTTTGGACAAGACTTTACTAAATTAGGCGAATTACTTACTATGATTGAAGATTTAGATTTTACTAAGTCGGATAAAAAATTAACAAAGAAAGTTAAAAGCATGGATGAGCGCAACCTTGATATTGTCGCTACGGCTACCAAACTTCGTAAGGAATATGAGTTACTCTATCGCCAAATACGAGATTTAATTTATCCTCAACCAAAAAGAAAGAAAGGTGAATGATATGACAGATTCGGATATTAATAAAGACTTGTTGGAGATTATTAAGGCTCTAACAGATAAAATTGAAAGATTAGAAAAAGCAGTATATAACGACGATAATCTATTAATGAAGTCGGGTTTCGTTGTTGCAAATACGCCAACGCCTCATATTAACAATGGAACGCCAATGTCACAAACAGGAGATATTGCTAAAATGGATTGGACAGATATTCACGAATTAGTTAAGAAAGCAGGAGGACAATGATATGCCTGAAAAGATGACAAAAGAAGAAGCGATAATTGCTATGGCGATTAAAAAAGCAAGAGAAGTAAAGAGCGCACTTCATGAATCTACTCAGATTATGCCTTATGACTACGAAGCAGAAGTGGTTAAATTAAAGCGACCTAAAGCGCAAAAGGCTGACAAAATTACAAATCAAACTCAAAAGACAGAAGGCTATGGTTTGGCTGGTGAAACTCTTAAAAAGGCAAAATTTTCGGGGCCAGTAGAAAAATTTCCTATGGCTAAAACAATAGGTAAGGTAATCGGATTAATGTTTCAAATTACTCAAATTGCTGAAAGAAAAACCTTAGACGAAGAATCACATAAGCAACTAAAAGATTTGGTAAATAGGGTCAATTCTGCTTTAGATGAATTTGATAAATATAAGATGTTTGGTGTGCATAGAGCAGACGAAGAAAATTTAAGAGTCAAAGATTAGTGATGTCTCATGGCTTATCTCATTGAGAAGGACAGTCCTTCGGAAGAAATCTTGAGGCTCTTTGAAAAAACAAGAGTCGCATATCTTTCTGCAAGAACAGACCCCAAAGAATACGGGGGTCGCTGGCGTAAGTCAATTGAAGATATTCAAGACCTTTATGACAATTCAAGTGAATTGGGAGAAGAATTAAAAAACTTTATTGAGAAAGATGATATAGAAAACAAAGAAGCCTCAGACCCCACCTCAAATACTGCTGAAAAGGTATATGAGGGCATTAAGAATATGCGAATGGCTTCTGATTATGTTAGTGACCCTTTCGCTAAAAAGTTAAAAGGGAATGTTCTTGAAGAATTACTTGGCTCTCCAGAGTTAATGATTAAATTTGTTCACTATGCTATGCGTTCAGACAATAAAGCCCTATCTCCAGACATTTACGACATTAAAGACATGGAACCGGACGATATTACGGACGGACTTCAAGGGCTTGACCTACAAGAAGAGGATATTGCCCTGTATATTATTGAGCAATACGGCGATGGAAAAGACTCAAAAGCCGTAGAAAAGAAAGTAAAGACAGCCATTGAGTTTTTAGAATTATTATACGCATCCAAACACCAAGAAGAAGAATGGGAAGATTTAGTTGATATTGATGGTATGGATTTAACTAAGTCCGAAGAGGAAAAATCCCAGTCTGATTTTATTGTTCCCAATAAGCCAATGTATAGGATTTTTGACATTGAGGATATGAACGAATTAAAAGGCTTTAGCGGAGAATATATCGTTCAAGAAAAATATGACGGCATGAGAATACAGATTCATAAAATTGACAAAAAGATTACGGTGTATTCTTATAATGAGAAAAACATCACGAATAAATGCAAAGACATTGTAAAAGAAATGGAAAAGAAACATTTCGGTGACTGTATTCTTGATGGTGAATTAATTTTATTTGATGGTGATGATGCTTTACATAGAGCCGACACAATTTCCCATGTATTTAAAAATAAATATCCGAAAGCGACCCTTAAAGCACATATGTTTGACATTATGCGGCATAATGATAAAACATTATTAGATGAGCCTCTTCAACAAAGATTAAACACTATGTTTAATAATTATTCAATTCATTCAAGTGATGCTCTTAATTTTCCTTCTAAGAAAGATACTAGGATGGCTGATAGTCTTAAGGATATTGAAGAATATGCAAAGGCAATTATGGAAATGCCCACTTCGGAAGGGGTTGTAATCAAAGACGCTACTTCTACTTATTTTCAGGGCAGTAAAAAGAATCCCAAGTGGATTAAGTGGAAAAAGTTTGTTGATTTAGATTTTATTGTTTTAGATAAAAAGAAAACAAAAAGCAAATTATATTCATATACATTAGGTGCTGGCCCAATTGATGATGAAGAGGAAGGCCAAGAATTAAATGGTAAAAAATATATGAATGTAGGAAAAGCACTTAACACTAAAATCTCTGTTAGCATTGGAGATATTGTTCGTGTAAAAGTAGATGAAGTTAAGGAATCTAATGGAAAATATACTGTGTTTTCAGCAAAGGTTATTGAGGTTCCCGAAGTAGATTCACCAGAAAAAATCGTAACTTTAGAAATGCTATCTAAAGACACTAAAAAATCCTTGAAGTATTCTGTTGAGGCATTAACAAAGGGAATTAAAATTACAGACCATATTCACGGTGAAGCCTCAGTTATCATTAAAGGGGACATGAACGGATTTACTATCTATGGGTTTGAAGAACATAATTTAATGTCAAAGAATGCTTTGGCGGATTTGGATATGTGGAAAAATCAAGCCGAAGAAATTATGAAAACTAAGCAAAGTAAAATCATTGTTGCTATATATAACTATCTCAAGAAAACGGGAGCGAAAACTCCTAAAGAGTTACACAAATTTTTAATTAAAAATAAATTTACAAAAGACCTGTATGAAGACCTTTTAGAATCTAAATCGGCTAGATTAAAGGATTGGTTAGAAGATAGAGGTAAAGACCACGGTGTTCTTTTCCGATATGACAAGTTTGGTTTTGAATTTAAGCACGACCCAGATAAAATTATGGGAGAACTTAGAAAATATGAAACTCCGGAAGAATATCAAGAGGGAGAATTTAAAATTTATTTAAGAGATGATGAAAATTTAAATCTAGTCATTAAACTAAAGAAAGAAACCCTTAACTGGTTCATTGACTTAGAAGAAGATGAAGACATTTTTAATTTATTCGGAAAGGCTACAAAATATCCTGCTATGGTTGCAAAGGATATTAATAAGAAAAAAGTGATTGATGAAGGCAAAATAAAGTTAGGTGTTCAAAGGTCTGGCTACCACGAATATTTCTTAGAAGGTAATAAATTTGAAACTAAAATTCATTTTAGGGTCGTTCCTGCTAATGATGGTAAAATGTGGATTGCTTGGACTGGATATAAACAAAGTCCCGCAGACAAAGACAAAGATAAGGGTTTGTGGAATATTTATGAGGACGGGTATAATGAATTGCCCCTTCCGACCAAATAATGCGAGTCTATTATATACTTGAAGAGAAAAGAGGGAGTTGAAACACATGAACGGGGGCATCGTGGCGGAAAGGAATGATGATTTCAGCATTCTAAAAAGCGGCGACGACCTGATGATTGGAGGATATGCGAGCATTGAAATCGTGGATAAACAAAATGATTTAATCACATTAGATGCTTTACAAGACGCAGTTAAAAAATTCATGGAAGAACCAAGATTCAGAAATGTAATGACAAATCATTCAAATGTTCAAGTGGGAGAAGTAGTAGATTCATACCGAGACAAAAACGGAAGATTATGGAAATCAGAAGTTGATGATGTAGGATTTTTTGTAGTTATCAAATTAAGAGATGACATTGAAAAAGCAAAAGAAGTAGGAAGAGGCATTCGCAAAGGTTCGTTAAGAAGTTTTAGCATTGGTGGACAAGCATTGAGAAAAGTGAAGAAAAGCCACGAAAGGATGGGAGAATACAACGAGATTAGCAAATTGGAGTTGCATGAAATTACCATCTGCGAAAAAGGAATTAACCCCGAAGCGAGATTTGACATACTAAAACAAGAAAAAACAGGTGATGTTATGACACAAGAAAAACTAGAAAAAGCATTAGGCGAATTGGATGAACTTTTGAAGGAAGTCAATTCGTTAAGAAAAGAAGAAGACGACATGGTGGAAAACGGCGAATACCAAGATACCGATGATTCTGTGGAAAGAGCAGGTGATTTGGAAATGGCCGAAGAAGAAGACATGGATGTTGGGGATAATAATTATGATAATAATATGGAAGGCAAAAAAGCCTATCTCCGAACCCTTGACGGTGCTGGAAACCAAATCGGTGAACCTGCTGATAGAATCGTTATCAACAATGGTCGCCCCACTTCTTCCGATATGCCTGTTGTTAAGGCATTTAACAACAATGAATTGCAAACGCTTGATTTGAGCGTTAGCAACATTGAGAAGGCTTACGAGGCTTTCCGCCAAGAGCAATTAGAGGCTTTGGCTTATGATAACCTTAAGAAGTCTTTTGAACAGAGATTTGCTCAAGAAGTAAATAGCCGAGAAAATGTGATTGCAAAGCAAAACTATGATGCGGCTTCCGAAATTGCTTCTCTTAAGAACGAGTTTAGCGAATTAAGAAAGGCTTTAACTTCGGAAAAGGCCGAAATTCGCAAAGCACAAGAAGAAAGTGCTATTAACATTCCCACGGTTGATGAAATCGCTTCAATGGATTGGAGCGACATTCATAAGATGGTCGGAGGAAACCTTTGAGGTGATTTAAGATGGTAGGATATATTAACACTATTGCAGATTTAGAAGCACAAACTTACGGAATTAACAACTTACCTGCTGGTAATGCTCTTTTAAAGCAAGCAGGGGCAGTTGGCGGTATTCACACCGGACATGACGGCTCTCCTTCTTTCGCAGGAAGCGGCATTTCTGATGTTTCCGCTCTCTATAACATTGTTTATGGGCAAAAGGTTTGGTCTATGCTTAACCGTGAAGTCAATGCTCTTTCAATGATTTCAAAGCGTCCATATTCTTCAAGCGGTTGGCGAGTTTTGAAGTCCCGTCCTGCTGGTGGCTCTGGAAACCTCTTTACGGTGGATTCTTCGGGAGATAGCACTTTAGCAGAATTAGGGTCAGATAACCCAAGAGCCGACTTAATTGGTGGTGTTCCTGAAAATGCAGGTCTTTCTACTGCTACCGATGGTTTAGGGCCAATTGCTCCAACTTACGCTCAATTGAACATGAGTCCAAAAGTTATTGCTCATCAGTTTGATTTCAGCGAATTGGCTATGGAAATGGCTCAAATTGACGACGGTATCGGTGATATTAGAGCGCAAATGAGAGAAGATATGGGTAAGCATCACGCTGAAGTTCAGAATAAAATGCTTGTTATGCCTTTGGAGTTTTATGGTGAAAGTGCCGCTATGCCTAACATTGGAAACAATTACACTTCTTTATTGAAGGTTGTTACTTCTAGAGCAGAATTATTGGCTATTGATGGCGGGGCTATCGCTACCGACCCAACCTCCGCTTCTAACGCATTAGGTCAAATTTACGGAACTGAGCGATTTACCGCCGCTTCTTTCCTTGATGCAGAAGTGGACTTTGGTTCTGCTTATGGAGCGGCAGATGTGCGTTCTTTTACGCTAACTCGCCTAAATGACATGATTCGCAACCTTCGTCTTGCTGGTGGTTCGCCAAAGGTCATTCTTACGGGATATGATACTATTCAAGCATTGGCTGACCTTTTGCAAAGCCAAGAGCGATTTATGGACAGAAAAGAAATTGTTCCCACCGTTAATGGTGTTCGTGGAACAAAGGGGCAAGAAGTCGGATTCCGTGTCGCCACTTATTACGACATTCCTTTGATTCCGGTCAAGGATATGACGCAAACGGCTAATGCTGGTGTGACTTCCCCGCTTTCTGACCTATTATTCCTTGATACCGACCATTTGTGGTTATCCGTTATGAAGCCAACCCAATACTTTGAGGATGGTATTGCAAACGGAAATCCATTTGGTGTTGGTTCTCTTGGAAACCGAGCCTTATACCGGACTATTGGTGAAGTTGGTTGTTCTTTCTTCAAGGGACAGGGTAAAATCACCAACATCCAATGAGGAAAACAAAAAAAAGGAGATGATTAAACATGGCATGGACAACGACAGTATTATTTGAAATGAATGTTGAAGGAAACCGAAGAATGGTTTTTGGACAAACTACAACCGATAGCGCAGACGATGATGTAGCAACGGGATTATCCCGTGTTGATTCGTTTTTGTTTTCACACTCTGGTTCAGCAGTTGAAGCAAATGCGGCAGTTATTAAGGAAAGTTTGCCAAATACCGATGGAAACATTAATGTGATTTGCACTTCGGGCGATGTTCTTTATTGGATGGCTATTGGTTATTGAGGTGATTGAATGGCTTATTCAGTTACTTTATTAGGCGACCATAAGGGATATACCCGTTCAAGGGTGAATGGTGCAGAATATGTCGTAGATGCGGCAATTGACATTACTGCTTATACTCCAACAGGCGAAGTGATTACTGCTTCTTCTTTGGGTCTTGCTTCCATTACTTCTGCCGTGATTACTGGGGAAGAAGTCGCAGCAAATGGTTTTTCTATCATTACGGGAACAGATGGCTCATACACTTCTAACAGTTCTTTCAGTATTTTAGGATTTGTTAGGGCAACTGGGGTTGAATTGACCGCTACTGATGTAGGGGTCGTCCGAGTAAGAGTCTTTGGAAACCTTTGAGGTGATTAGATGGTATCTGTTAAATTGACAGAAAATTCGTCTATCGGCAGATTTACCATTATGGGCTTAGACGGGAGGACTGAGATTTCTCGGAATGACTCTTGTTCTATTTCCGTTTTAAGAGCATTAACGGCTTTATCTTCAGAAAACCTAATGTTTTCTTTTGAAGAAAACGATAGAGAAGAAATCATGAATGTTTCAGAAAAGATTCTAGGCTTGGCTTTTAAGGAATTAGGAAAAGATTTAGGTAGTCATGCAGATTTATGCGATTTGCTATTACCTAAACCTGTTTCTTCTACAAAGAAGAAAGCGAGCAAAAAGTCTTCTTTGACTGAATAATCGCAACGCACCTCTTAAATAGTGGTGGTTGCTATGACGCAATAGGTGAGATTATGGCGGGTCAAACATGCAGGTCAAGCGGAGTTTTAACTTCGGATGCAATTATTTCAACAGAACAATGCCTTTTGGTATCAATTCATGTTTGTGAAGTTGCAGGAGCGGCGGCAGAAATTAGAATTTATGATGGAACCAGCGCAAGTGGAACAGAAATCGCAAGAATTGTTTTAGCGGCAAATCAAACAATTGAATTTGATATGCATGGAGTTTTAGCAAGAAATGGCCTATTTTTTAAAGAGCAAACTGGGCAAGTCGCTTGTTCAGTTGAATTTGCTTGAGGTTGAGATAATGTGGAATTACTACGACATTCATAAAGAAGAAGTTTCTTCTGACAGGGCTAATAGGGAAGAAAAGTATGATGAGGCAATTAGTCATATAAATAAGGCTTATGCCATTATTACAGTTATTATGCAAAATTATACCGACATGCGAAATCAACATGCCCAAACCTCATTAAAAGAGGCATTAGATTTTTTGAAGGAGGCGAAGTAAAATGCCAGCATTAAACACAGAAACCCGTTTGGTTATGACGATTCTTTTCGTCGGAACCGTGAGTGGCGCAAATGTTTTCTTTTACGCAAATTATGGAACAAATTTTCCATATGGGCCTTTAGCACATTCAATGTTATTTGGTCTAATTACCGTCGGAGCAATCATGGTTATGAAAGCATTGTTTGATATTGCTCTTAATGATAAAATTGAAATGTATCTTTTAGACCAGCGTATCAAAGCCTTTTGGGAAAGAAAGACCAAAGAAGAACAGCAAAGGCAAAAAATTAGAGAAACTTACAAAACATCTATTGTTCAACAACAACCTACTTATGAAGCCGAAAATACCATTTCTCAGGAGTTTTTGGCGGCATTACAGTAGGTGATTAAATGATTAATGATTTGTTGGGATTCTCCGATTCCGACTACATGTATAATCAAAGTCGGGCGCATTCGGCTGATGTATTTTTTCTTAAGGCAAAAGCATGGCTTTATGGAATAACTGCTACCGTAGCGGGATTTCTCGTTGGAAATATTCTTGGTGTTTTTGATATAAACATCATGGGTTTCCTGTTTGACA
>Ga0181592_10002590_pt1 | contig 14886 bp, 14 predicted proteins | sample 071ome_20_FD_133755 | JGI IMG/M metagenome (GOLD analysis project Ga0181592, IMG submission 133755) | Coastal salt marsh microbial communities from the Groves Creek Marsh, Skidaway Island, Georgia - 071412BT metaG (megahit assembly) | ecosystem: Environmental > Aquatic > Marine > Intertidal...
ATCTGTTTATTTCAGCATCAATTGTTGCTGTATTTGGCTGCTATAGACACCACACCCTTCAACTGAAATATTCAGTAAAATCTGACTATCGTCTTCCAAAAGGATCGTACCGGTAGCCAATTGCAGCATGTCAGATTCGTCAACGCAGTAGGTAAGATTATTGGCTTCCATATAAACATAACCAAACTCTGGCTCAAATAAGGTGCCACTTAACTCACCGTCAAATTCTTCTACGTCGTTGAGCTTGTAAACAAGACCATTGCTGCCTTGCATGGCGACGTTAAATGAACAATCACCCATGACACAAGTGGACTCCATGGAAATGACGACCGTTTCACCGTCCGCGGTAATGCTGGCGTCAATAGAGAAGAACTCTTCATCTGTGTTGTAGTTATACTTCATCACCAAACGACCATTTAAGGTGATCGTTTCTTCACCATCGGACATTTTGAAGTTATTGTAGGTCACCACGAATTTCTCAGAAGACGAAGTCTCTGAATAAGAAAAGTCCACCTTGCCGTTGAACGTCAGGCTTTCAGTGTCGTAATCACAGTAATTTTTGAACGTGGCCGTTGCAGAGGAATCCGAGCCATTATACGTCACCGAACCGCCACAGCTGCCATAGTCGGTTTGAGTCGCACCAGATGGGATGCTTTCTTGAGTCGAGATGATGTCTTTTAAAATCAGGTGGGCTTTTTTAGCTTTCTCAACGTCTTCAGCAGAAGCCGTGCTAGTCACTTGAATCGCTCCCGGCAACGCCTCAAGTGCATCCGAACCAGAATAGCTAAGCACAACTTGAACACCGGCCTCTTCATAGCTGGCTTTAGAGGTCTCGTTGATGCTGCCCGCGTCCGTTGACCCTTTATAATCGACACCAAAGCTTTGGCTATCGCCACCACCACACGCGGTCACACCCGCGGTCAGTGCCCCAATTAATACAATTTTTTTGTAATCCATTTTAATCCCTTATTGTATGGCTTCGTAATAAGCCGCCAAAACTATACAAAGGTACCAGAAAAAAGTCTATTCTGCCTGGCCAACAGACGAATACACTTCGCCAGAGGTTATTGTTTACCCAACTCAATGTATGTGATGATGGTTTCGTAGGTGCCACACGCCGTATTCACTTCTGTGCTCAATACGCGTCCGTCCACATCCACCATTCGAATGCGCGATCCCACCTCCAATTCCGGTTGACCTTCCGCTAGGCAATACCCAGAAATATCCGCGTTGAGCATCACGCGTCCATGGTTAGGTTCATAGAAAGTCGCTTCTAGCGCTAAGCCATTTTCAGACGGGCCGAACGAATAGTCCTCTAAGCGATACACATTACCGCCCTCGCTAAACGACAAGTTGTTTACGCAGGCCTCGTAGCATTCTAATTGCGCCGTAAAGTTTTGGCCGACGCCATTCACACGGGCGTTCATCGCCATGGTCATGTCGAAGCCGGTGTTAAAAACAAAGTTAATGGTGATGGCCCCAGACAATTGAATGTCAGCGTCCTCTGAAGAGAGCGACAAGCCATTGAACGAAATCACCAATTGTTCGCTTTCTTCACCGCGATCAACGGTAAAACGCGCCGAACCATTTATAGTAACGCCCTCTTGGCAAAATTCGTCAAACTGCACCTGCCCTTCGTCACCCACAGGGATGGCAAAATCATCATCACACGTGGCATCAGTCACTTCGATTTCTTGCTCAACACCCGAAGGCAGCGAGGGTGCGTTTTGAGTTTGCGCCATTAGTACACTGGCAACGGTATAGGCATAACCCACAGCAACCTGAGATTCGAAGGCTCGGGCGAATGGTAAAATTTCTAACGAATTAGGTATTTGCGCGATGGCATCGACTGCAAAAATGGTTTTCGCGGAATAGATGCCTCCGGTTTCATAGGCATTCATATTGTCGCCGCTTAACTGGGCATCATTGGTTTGGCCGGTGTAGGTTGCGCCGTATTGCGTGTTTTCGTCTTCTCCACATCCCATTAATGTGGTGATCAGAAGCGTGAAAGAAAAGAACTGCTTGAACGTCATTGGATTTCCTTTTTCCAATATGAATAGGCGGCGGCAATATACGAAGCAAACCCACTAAACACCAGTAGCGGCTTCTCAAAATAAAAGAAAAGGGCTGAAATTCAGCCCTTTGTATGAAGAGGTTTTAATCAATAACACTCAAATGTCGAGATCTAAATACGCTCTCTTGCTAAATCCTCCATCATGGCTTTTAAAAAGCGAGCCGCTTCGCCCCCTGTCACCGCGCGATGATCGAACGTCACCGATAAAGGCAAGATGGGGTGTACACATGGCTGACCGTCAAACGCCACCACTTCGCTTCGAATGCCACCCGCTCCCACGATGGTCACCTGAGGTGGCACCACCACGGGGTTAGCATATTTGCCTGCGAGCGTACCAAAGTTAGAAAGCGTAATGGTGGCCCCTTGCATTTCTTGCGGGGGAATTTTTCGACTTTTTACCGCTGAGCGTAGTGCATTTAACCCCGCACGCAAATTATCCATGGGGCGATTTTGAATATCGCGCAGCACCGGCACAAACAACCCCTGTTCCGTATCTACCGCAATGCCTAAATCCACTTTATTTAATAACCGTCGCGATAGATGCTCACCGTCGAACCAAACGTTCATGGACGGTTCTTGTTTACACGCTTCTGAAATAGCATGCACAAGGCGCATGGTAATGTCCTCGTCAGCCGACCATGCGTAAACGTCCACGTCATCATGCAAGGTTACCGGTACCACTTGCTCGTGACTGGCAATCATGGCTTTTGCCATGGAACGTCGCACGCCTTTTAGCGATTCGCTCTGCCCTTTGTCTTGGTTTAACGCCGCGGCTTTTTCAACATCTTGCATGGTGATGCGGCCGCCGTTACCGGAACCTCGTACGTGCTCCAGATCGACTTCCATGCGTTTTGCTAATGCTCTCACGCTGGGCGTGGCTTGAATGGAACCGCCCTTTTGTCCACCGAGCAATTGTGGGTTATTTCCATCGTAAGCGCTGCCCACAATAAAACTTTGATCAAGGTTTTGTTCACTCGACATGGAAAGGTCTCCCACCACCGTTCCGCTGTCATCGTTCTCCCCTTCAAATTCCACTAATGGTTCACCGGTGTGAACCACATCGCCTACATCTCCAAACAACGACACGATCACCCCGGTTTGTGGCGCTGGCACTTCCACGATGGCTTTCGCCGTTTCCACCGACACCATGGGCTGGTCTTCCTTCACCTCATCACCCACTTTGACATGCCATTCCACAATTTCTGCTTCGGATAACCCTTCGCCTAAATCAGGCAGCTTAAAAAATTTCATAGACGTTCCTTATTCTGTTCCAAGATCAATCAGCTATCCGCCATGGATTTTTTGACAGCGGCGATGATGTCTTGTGTGCTGGGCAAATAATATTTTTCATTTTTGAAGTACGGCATGTGAGTGTCAAAACCGGAGACACGTTGCACCGGTGCAAGTAAGTTCAAAAAACATTTTTCGCTCACATTGGCCGCGATCTCAGCACCCACTCCAAATGAACGAGCCGCCTCATGCACGATCACGCAACGTCCGGTTCTGGCCACTGAAGTTAGAATCGTGCGCATGTCTAACGGTTTAATAGTGGCGACATCAATCACTTCGGCTTCGATGCCTTGTTGTTTTAATGCATCCGCCGCTTCTAAGGTTTCGATCACACTGGCGCCCCAGCTCACCAAGGTCACGTCTTTTCCTTGTCGCAGTGTGAAACAGGTATCTAAAGGCAAGGCTTTGCCATCGTTTAAGAAACTTTGCTTGGCGCCGCGGTAGATACGCTTGGGTTCTAGGAACACCACAGGGTCGGGGTCACGAATAGCGGCCAACAATAAACCGTAGGCACGGGCTGGTGAAGAAGGAATCACCACTCTCACACCAGGCGTGTGCGCGATAAGCGCTTCGGTGCTTTCGCTGTGATGTTCGGGGGCATGAATGCCACCACCAAACGGGGCACGCAACACCATTGGGCAAGTCATGCGTCCACGGGTGCGATTGCGCATTCGCGCGGCATGGCAAAATAGGTGTTCGAATGCAGGAAAGATAAATCCCATAAACTGAATTTCTGCAATGGGTTTTAATCCCTGTGTGGCCATCCCCACCGCCATACCGCTGATCAAGGCTTCAGCCAGTGGTGTGTCCATCACCCGTTTAAACCCGAACGCGTCTTTTAATCCACTGGTGGCACGAAACACACCACCATTGGTGCCCACATCTTCACCTAATACCACCACCGTTTCATCGTGCGCCATCTCGTAATGCAGCGCCTTGTTGACGGCTTCCAACATCACAAGGTCTAACTGTTCTGCTTGATGTAAATCTTTTGCAATTGCCATACGCCACCCCCTAGTGCTGATCTGAATTCATGCGATTGACTTTGTCCATGAGCAAATCGAGCTGCTCGTTCATGACTTCAGGCCACTGCGCGTAGAGATAGTCAAACATGCTTTCAGGTGTATCGGGTTCTTTATTTAAATACGCTTGTACCGCGGCATCTATTTTTGAAGCGCATTCAGCCTGCCAAGCTTGCTCCTTTTCTGGCGACCAAAGCGACATGGAAAACAACAGGGTTTGCAATCGTTTTACCGGATCTTTTTCCCACGCTTGTTTCACTTCGTCTGAAGGACGATAGCGAGACGCATCATCGGCTGTGGTGTGATCACATAAGCGGTAACTCATAGCCTCGATCAACGTCGCTCCTTTGTGCTCGCTCGCACGGTGGCGAGCCTCTAAGATCGCCTGATACATCGCCATAATGTCGTTGCCATCCACTTGCACGCCATGAATGCCCGCACCAATCGCTTTTTGCGCAAGCGTGGGCGCGCCGCATTGAATCTCTCGCGGCACCGATATGGCGTATTGGTTATTGTTCACTAATACAATCATGGGCAATTGCCAAGCACCCGCCACATTTAATGCCTCAAAGAAATCCCCTTTACTGGTGCCGCCATCGCCAATGGTCACCATGGCCACATTGTCTTGCCCTTTAATTTTTAATGCGGCGGCGGCACCCGCTGCATGGGTGACCTGTGTGGCAATGGGCACACACACGGGAAAGTCTTGCTTCGGCCCGGTGGCACTGCCTCTTTCGTCTCCTCCCCAGTAGGCCAGTAAATCCTCAAGTACATGGCCGCGCAAAAGCAAAGCGCCGTGATCGCGATAATAAGGTACGAATACATCGTCTTTATGCAGTGACATTCCGATGGCAATGCCGAAGGCTTCTTGCCCTAAACTTGAGGGGTACGTGCCCATCTTGCCGGTACGTTGAAGCGCGATGGCTTTTTGATCAAAGACACGGTTTAACACCATGTATTGATAGGCTTTCACCAGCCACTCGTCCGTCGCAAAATCGGGGCGAGGTGAAACCCAGTTTCCGTGTTCATCTAAGAATTGAATAAACTGCAAACTGAATGACATCAGAGGGCGATGGCCCGCGTTGAGTTGATCTCGATTAAGGTTAACTGAATTGATCATTACACCGCCTCCATAATCAATGAGTGGCCACCCTCATATAGGATGTGCTCCGCCATGGTGTTGGCAATTTGATGAGTTGGTTGCGATTTGTTTTTCGAAAGGACAAAAATTTGATTGAGTGTGTCTTTAAGTTTCGATATTTCTAAATCAATAGAAGGAACATTCATGTCTCTGAAACGAGACGAGGCAAAGATGAGCCCGCCACTATTAATGACATAATCGGGGGCATACAAAATGCCTTTTTGAAACAAGGCTTCGCCCATGTCTTCCGTTTGCAGCTGATTATTGGCACATCCGGCAACGATAGAGCACTGAATACGATTAATGGTCTCACGGTTAATGGCGCCACCTAAGCCACAAGGGCTAAACACGTCACAAGGTACATCGTATACGTCATTCACTGACACAACCGCAGCGCCCCATTTTTGTTGAGCCACTTTTGTTTTTCCCTTGTCAATATCACACACGGTTAACAACGCTCCGTGTTCATGTAGTTGCTGAGCTAAATCCATGCCCACGTGGCCCAAGCCTTGTATCACAACCCGAACGTCTTTGAGATCGGTTTTTAGGTGAAATTGAACCGCTGCTTTAATGCCAAGTAAAACGCCTTTCGCCGTTGAAGGTGATGGATCTCCGATGTTGCTTGAGCTGCTCACATAGGGCGTTTGACTGCGAATAAGGTCCATGTCTTCGACTGTGGTGCCGCTGTCCATGGCGGTGATGTATCGGCCTGACATGGCCTCCACGCATTGACCAAATTGCTTAAACAGTGCCTTGCGATCAAATGCGCCTTTCGGCTTAATGATCACCGCCTTGCCGCCCCCCTGAGGCACGCGAGCTAGCGCCGCCTTATAGCTCATACCTTTTGCTAATCGCATGGCGTCGGTAATGGCCCCCCCCTCGGAGTCATATTCAATAAATCGACAACCTCCCAGTGCAGGTCCGAGCTTGAGGTTATGAAGAGCAATAACGGCGTGAAGATCGCCTTGATTAAAAAAGTGCAATTCCTGCACTTCATGCGAGCGCATATCTGAAAACATAGCCAGACTCCCTTGTGAGGTATACAGCTAAAAATGTAGAGTCCCTTGTGAGGACGTTTGCTTATAGCGTTCTTGCAGTGTAGCGAACGCCGGATTGGAAAGTCTCTATCTGGGTAAAATAGATCTAACCAATCCAGTGTTTATAGAATAAAAAAATAAAAATCGCAAAATTGTTTCAGCCTTAACGTCATGGATTGCCTATACTAGCCACAGGATTCCGAATTCCAAGCGCCTTTATGAGAGGGTAAAATGGGCCAAGTGACCGTACCAGACATGGATGAAGACGCGCTGCGAGCCGCCTACGAAGTCATTAGCGATGGCATCTGGGACTGGAATGCCAATACAGGCTATGTTTACCGAAATCCGGGCTGGTATATTATGCTCGGCTACGATCCTCACTCCTTTAAAAACACGGTGTTTACCTGGGAGAACCTGATTCATCCTGACGACTTTAAAGATGTCATGCGTCACTTTGACGACTACATTAATCGGGCATCCAACGAATACAAAATTCAATATCGCATTCAAACTAAAAGCGGCGACTACATTTGGATCGAAGATCGGGCACAGGCTGCCAAATGGAATGACGATGGCAGCATTGCCCGCATGATTGGTGCTCATAGAAACATCCATGCAGAACGTTTGCTCATTGAAGAATATCAGAAGAAAAACAAAGACCTTGAAGATTTGGTCAATGAGCGCACGAAAGAGCTATTGAAAGTAAACCATCAGCTGGAAGCGAAAATTTCAGAGGCCAAATTATTAGCAAGAACAGACCCTCTCACCGGCCTGTATAATCGTCGCTATTTTGAAGAGTGTCTCACCCACGAAATGGTGCGGGCTAAGCGCTTCAATGAACCCTTGTCGCTCATGGTCATCGATTTAGACAACTTTAAAGCGGTAAATGATGATAAGGGGCACCTGACTGGGGACCTGATATTGGTCGCCTTGGGTAAAATCATTAAAGATAATGTTCGTGACAGTGATGTGGCCTGTCGCTGGGGCGGTGATGAAATCATGATTCTGCTTCCGCACACCAAATTGGAAGATGGTCGCTCTGTTGCAGATAAGGTTCGATTAATTATTGCTGAAAAGCCTTTACTCGAAAATATCGTCGTCACAATCAGCGCGGGGATTACCGAGTACGAGGTTGGCGAGTCGATGCAGGCCTTTATTAATCGAGCGGACCAAGGCCTCTACAATAGTAAATTAATCGGGCGTAACACCGTCAGTTGCCACTAGCATTGACTAGGATATTGGGTATGCTCCCTCGACCATGAGTACGTTATTTTTCATCGGGAAAAGCAACGCTCACTCTTAGCCCACCCAGATCACTGCGTGTGAAAACCAATTGCCCACCATGAAATTCCACAATCGACTTAACTAAAGATAATCCTAAACCGGCGCCCTTCCCCTCCCCCTGATGAACGCGAAAGAAACGGTCGGTTAGCTTAGATAGCTGCTCTTCTTCCACTCCTGCACCACTGTCTTCCACGACTAACTCCAAAAAGCCAGCTGCATTCTTTACGGTCGTCACACGTATCAACCCCTTTTTGGGCGAGTACATAACGCCATTATCAATAAGATTTCGGATTAATATTTCTAGCAAAAAATCACTGCCGTTAATCCATAAATCCAAATCCTCATTTACCCATTCGATCTCATGATCCTGCTCGTACACCATGGGGGCCATTTCGGCTACGACGTTTCGCCCAATGTCTGCGAGATTCACCCGGATTCGAGGGATCGTCTCAGGGTTGACCTTCGAAAGAGTCAATAGTTGTTCAAGCAGGCGTCGAATTCTCATGATACCTTGCTCTAGTTCTTTCAACGAATCGGTACGCTGTGACTCTTCTTGTGCGGCCAAGGCGTTTTGCGCATGAAGCATCACCACCGCCAACGGCGTTCTCAACTCGTGTGCAGCATCGGCCGTTAAACGCTGTTCACGTGCAATTGCATCATGCAGCCGCATTAATAACGAGTTAATCGCCCACACAACTGGACGCACCTCTTTTGGTGCTTTAGCTAAATCGATGGGTTGCAGGTTTTTTGGGTCTCTCTGAGAAATCATCGACGCAAGAGACTTTAATGGATTCATGCCTCGTTGAATGATAAACATCATGATCAACAGCATAATCGGCAGGCCAATTAGCCCTGGCAACAGGGTTTGTTTCGCAATTTCGTCTGCTAATTCTTCTCGAATGGATTCGCTCTCGGCCACGTGTAACCAAAATTGCCAGTCCTCATCGTAATACGTTACCACGCGCCAAACGTGATCGCTTAATGTGATGCGGCTGATGCCAATTTTTTGAGTGCCCAGTGGTTCATCTGGCGCACTGTTGGATTTAATTAACAGTTTTCCATCGGGGTTAAATATTTGATAGGCCAGTTTTCTTTGGTAGCGTAAAGCATTCTTTTCAGTTCGTGAACTTGGTTCAGCCACCATACTTTCTAATCCGTGATAGACCACGGGTAAATGCTTACTGTCTTGATCGATGGTGGAGACACTTTCACCTAATAAGTTAAAAAGAATATTGGCGCTGTGTAATAGCTGAGCATCAAACAGTTCTTCAATTTCATGAACCGCCTGCTTTTGGGAAACCCAATAGGTGATAGAAAAGTAAGCAAATGTAAATGAGAGTAGTCCTACGAGTAAGAACTTATATATCGAAGGCTTTCGATAAGGCATGCAATAACCCCAGTTAATCCATCTTCGGCATCATATACCCAACCCCTCTCACCGTCTTAATATACGATGAGCCTAATTTTTTTCGCAGGTTATGAATATGAACCTCAAGCGCATTGCTTTCAATGTCTTCATCCCAGTTATAGAGACTTTGTTCAAGGTGACTCCTAGAAAATACCTTGCCTGGGTTCGATAGCATGACCTCTACTAGGTTAAACTCTTTACGCGACAGGTTAATGTGTACACCCTTGACTTTAACTTGACGAGCCTCGCTATCCAACTCTAGCTCACCATGCACAAGCACATTATTAGCCCGGCCGGCACTTCGTCTTAATAAGGCCCGCATACGGGCATGCAGCTCAGATACATCAAAGGGTTTTGCTAAGTAATCATCCGCTCCAAGATCAAGCCCCTGAATCTTATCCGTCACGGTGTCTCTTGCAGTCAAAATTAATACTGGGTCGAGATGATGCTGTCGATAGCGGCTTAAAAAATCGAAGCCATCACCATCGCTGAGCCCCAAATCCAACAAAACCAAATCATAATGCTCTTGATCAGTGGCATTCAGACCCAATTGAATTGAATCAAAATGATCCACGACATACTGGTGGCTTTCTAGCGACTGTATTAAGCCGCGTGCAAGCGCTAAGTCATCTTCCAGTAACAGTACACGCACAGTATTTCCCTAGATACAAAAAATCGGAGCGTCAGGTCAAGGACCTAACACTCCGATGACGTTTATAATGGGTCTAACGCGTCGCTAAACCATCAAAACTCGTAGTTGTATTGAAAGATAAAGGCATCTACGTCAGGGTACAAGTCTTGGGTTTTCTGAATACCAATGGCATCGCTCGGAGAACTGTCTCCTGTTTGCTTGTAGTATTCCAACCGGACGCTGCTCTTATGTCCGCCGGATGTGACAAATCCCCATTTTATTCCTAGGGTTGTCCCTACCATGTCGCCTAAGCGATAGTCAGCACTCAGGTATTCACCATAACTTTGCGAGTTCGCTTCTGTTTCGGTGATGCTATGACGATAAAACTCAGCTGCCTGTTGTGAGTAATAGCGAACGTGTGGCTCAAGGTACTGAGTGCCGGACATATTCCAACGATATCGCATATCAATCGTGTGAGACACTACGTCCCAATCATCCCACATATAGCGGTAGGAAGCATCTAGAACATCACCCGATAAATATCGCTTTACCTTGCCGAATAGGCTTTGCTTGTTGCGGCTATCAGGGCGGTTTTCATAGATGTAACGACCTGCAAGGGTTGAAGTGGTCGGCGCAACCGTTTCACCCGTGGTGTCGTCAACCACACTAATCACTTTGTACGGATCATTATGGTAACCATCGCTTAAAGCGAAGCCATAATTAAACTGCACCAAAGTATTGCGATCGACGACCTGGGTTACACCCAATAGCACCTCAGACATGACACGATTATCCGTGGTGTCCTCTTTGTTCGTTGATTGATCGTTGCCACGCATTTCGCTTAATGGGTCGGCAAATCCACCCACCGGTTTAATGGTGTCGTACTCAAAAGAAAAACCCGCACTTAACGTGGTATTCCGTTGATTAATGTCTTTTAACCATGTTGCACTGCCACCTACGGAAAAGAAGTCATATTCGTTCGACACATTGCCACCAAACACCACTCGATTCATGCGATCGACAGGCATCTCATACCCAGCTGTAAAACTCACTCGGGTATCTTTAAACGTATCATCTAATGGGGTCTCGCCAGCGTCAGCTGAATAACTGCCGTTACCACTTGGACGAGTGAATGTCTGGGCCGTATCCGTTGCGGTAGCACCGTTATGTGAAGCCCCTGTTAGGCTATCGAGCACTAATTTAAAACTAAGAATACTTTCGTCGTCATAAGTTTTTTTAGCACTAATCGCAGGTTCTAACGCACTGACACGATCTGGCTCGCTGTAAATTAACACGGCCACATCCACATCCCAACCGGCAATACCTTCGGATGTCGCTTCACTAGCATGAGCCCCGGTCGCGGCCAGTAGAGATCCGGTTGCGCTGGTAATTAGGCCGGTGATTTTTTGAAATTTATTGTCCATTATTTAATCCTCTCGCCTAGTTACAACCACAACCACCGCCACCAAAGCTTTGGCCACCCGAGCTGGCTTCTTTACTAAAATAGATATGATCATCAAAGGCAGCATCCATTGGGTCTGACTGTAAGGCCATATCGTCTCTTGCCAGAATATCCCGCTGCCAAGGTTTCACACCCATTTCGCTACAACCAGTGACCGCCGCAATGATCAGTGACAATAGAATCAATCTTTTCATGACATTCCCCTATCGTTTCAATTCTTGTAGTAGTTCAACAATACTATCTTCATAAGCCGCCACACTGGCCTTTTTAAAGCCGACATGACGATGGCGTACTTCTCCGTTCCCATCAATCACAAATGAACTGGGCATTCCAATCAACTTATACTGGTCTGCCAATTGACCATCTGGGTCTGAAAAGACTTTAAATTCTGCCGGGACTTCTTTCAAAAACGTTTTAGCATTCTCAAGGTCGTTATCTACATTGACACCAATGACCACTAAACCATCTGCCGCGTACTTCTTCTCAACACTGTTCAACCAAGGAAACGATTTACGACAAGGGCCACACCATGAAGCCCAAAAGTCTAAATACACCACTTTGTTTTTATATTGGTTCAAGTCCAGAGAATTCAACCATGTTTCCGCTTGGGTCGTCGCCGCAGATAAAGCAAAGGCCATCACCGCAGCCGCACTTAGGATTAAACGTTGTAGCTTCATATCGTTCTCCGTGGGTTTGTGGGAAACCCTTTCCTGATTTTGTGATTTTAGTATGACCTCCGAATCTTAAGGTTTCCTTAACATTTGCTGTTTTATTCTGGTCGCATGAACGAAACACCGCTTAGGGGGCTTCAATGGCAAACAATCTCATTTACAGTGGGTTACACCGCTTAACCGCACTAATATTCATTCTCATTTCTACATTCAGTGGAATCAGTCAAGCTTCATCGCAAGAGACCAGTGAGGCTGAGTTTCTACCCGTGGCTGAAGCCTTTCAGTTTGAGCATAGCCAAGACGGGAATGTATTAACTCTTTCTTGGGAGATTGCAGACGGTTATTACCTTTATCAAAGCCGGCTCAAGGCCACACAAAATGGACAAACACTTCCGCTGACCTTCAAGCAAGCTCCTATTAGTAAGGAAGACGAATATTTCGGTATTCAAAATATTTTTAAGCACCATTTAACCGTTTCAACGACACTGTTAGATACTTCAGACGTTAAGGTGAGCTATCAAGGCTGCGCCGAAGCGGGACTTTGCTACCCACCAGTTAAGGCCACTGTTAGCCCAGACGGTGCCATGGTTGGTTCAGGTGAAGCAACTTCAAGCAATGCTCTAGGCAGTGACACCGCCAATAACACGACTAACGATAATGAAATCGGCGCCATTACTAAGTTGCTGAGTGAAGGCAGTCTAATTTGGAAAATGGCCATTTTCTTTGCCCTGGGTTTAGGCTTAGCCTTCACGCCCTGCGTATTCCCGATGGTGCCCATTCTGTCGAGTATCATCGTTGGCCAAGGTGACACTCTCACCACTCGACGCGCCTTCGTACTGTCGTTGAGCTATGTCTTGGCCATGGCCACCACCTATGCGGTTGCCGGTGTCATCGTTGGTTATTTTGGTGCCCAGTTTAATATTCAGCTGTATCTACAAAATCCATGGGTATTAAGCATTTTCTCCCTCGTGTTTGTGGCCTTGTCTTTATCTATGTTCGGCTTATACGAGATTCGTTTACCTAGGTTCCTACAAGATAAATTAAGCAGTGCGCAACACCAACAGCAGGGGGGCAGCGTGATCAGCGTCGCCATCATGGGCGCCCTATCCGCCCTGGTTGTCAGCCCTTGTGTCAGCGCCCCCTTGGCGGGCACTCTCGTGTATATATCCACCACTGGCGATGCCGTATTGGGTGGTATTGCATTACTGGCCCTCGGGCTCGGCATGGGCACACCATTGCTTCTGATCGGCACAGGGGGTGGTAAAGTGCTTCCTAAAGCCGGTGTATGGATGAACGCCATTAAAAATATTTTTGGAGTGGCGCTGCTGGCGGTGGCCATTTGGATCGTTGAGCGTGTCATTCCAGCTCAGTTAACGGTTGCGCTTTGGGGCGTATTAATGGTGGGCTGTGCGGTCTACCTAGGTGCATTTGAAGCTCAAACCTCTGGCTGGAAGCAATTACAACGAGTCTTAGGCTTGGTGCTATTTATTTACGGCACATTACTCATGATCGGCGCCAGTGCTGGCGCTCACAATCCGCTTGCACCTTTGAGCAGTTTGCAAAACGCCGCTGTGACGCCTCAGATTGCACCCGCCCATAGCAACACCAAGATCACAGACCCTATCGAACTTGAGAAACACATTGCAAACGCACGGGCAGATCAGGTTGTGATCGTGGATTTTTACGCTGACTGGTGCATTAGCTGCAAGGTCATGGACGAAAAAGTATTCAAGCATCCTAAAGTCTTAGCGGAAATGGCCAATGTGAAATTCCTACAACTGGATATTACAGATAACGAACCAGAGCAATTGGCTTTTCTAAAAAAATACGGGCTATTTGGCCCGCCAGCCATTCTGTTTTTTAAGAACAACCAAGAACTGTCACAGCACCGTGTTCTGGGTGATACCGATTTCTCGACGTTTTTAAATATAATCAAAAGCGCCAAGCAAAATTAATTGCCCATCATATTAAGGAGTTTTTATGCAACAAGAACGATATTCCATGGCTTTACGAGCCGTTCACTGGTTAACACTGCTACTCGTGATTGTAGCATTTGCTAGCATCGAACTGCGTGAACTATTTGAAAAAGGCACTGATTTGCGTAATGGAGCCAAGTGGATTCACTTCCAATTTGGCGCGCTGATATTCTTGGTGACCCTAGCCCGGATCGGGTTCAAGATAAAAGACGGAAGCCCTGCCATGGTCCCGATGGCCCAATGGCAAACACTTGCGGCCAAAGTCACACTAGCAGGACTCTACCTATGCATGCTGGTCATGCCACTACTAGGCTTAACCATATTGGCTTTCGAACAGAAGGACGTATCTGTGCTGGGCATCAATATGCTGGGCATGGGTTTTGAGTTGAATAAAGATTTGGCTCACGACTTGGAAGAAGTCCATGAAACCCTAGGCAACGTGTTTTTGTTGCTCATTGGATTGCACACGGCTGCTGCCATTTGGCATCACAAAGTTGCCCGAGACAACACCCTGCTCAAGATGGCTCTAAAATGAATATAGAACCCAAATAGTCTCATTTGGCAGGCATGAAATAAGACAAACTGATCGAACCATAACGCCCCAAAACTCATACTTTTGTATGTAATACTTGGGGCATCCCCCACCCCCTCGCTTTACAGGACCGGGCAACCGCCACTACACTCCCCACGTTGGTCACTCATTTGGGCTAGGACGCCGAAACCATCATGTATTCTTATCTTCAAGCTGTACGGATACCAGTACTTTCCGGCTGCAACACCCTTAGGGTGTTAATTACGCTACTGCTCATTTGCCTCTCCTGCTCGGCGGCTTTGGCAGCCCCCTTTGACGAATCGAAAGCACTGCTAGAAAAAGGCTTCTATCCGCAAGC
>Ga0181592_10002595_pt1 | contig 14855 bp, 9 predicted proteins | sample 071ome_20_FD_133755 | JGI IMG/M metagenome (GOLD analysis project Ga0181592, IMG submission 133755) | Coastal salt marsh microbial communities from the Groves Creek Marsh, Skidaway Island, Georgia - 071412BT metaG (megahit assembly) | ecosystem: Environmental > Aquatic > Marine > Intertidal zone...
CCGTATCGCTAATGATCTGACCTTGAATTGACACAAGAATCGGTAATTCTTCACCCGGATAAAGCCAAAATTCAGCATAACTTTTGTTTGCTTGCGGTGAAAACTGACGTCCATAATATTGGTTGACAGTAACCTGTCCACTGCATTCGGTACTCCAGATTGTATTACCATCATCCAAGTAGCATTTTACTTGGTGGTTTTTCTGCTCAGTCGCTGAGCTTTCACTCAGATCCAAGGCAACATTAGTTACTCCAGTGATGGTAGTGAAGCTTGTTTGTCCGTAGTAATAGGTCCCATCATCTGAAGTGAATGTACCTGCGGCTGTGAGGTCCATTGAAGGTGCTAAATTAATCGCCGTAATGCCATCCGCGCTAACACTCATACTCCGGTGAAAACCGTCTGTGTAAACGGTGACATAACAGCTTTGGTTTTCTGTCAGCGTTTGCCCTTCGATGGTACAAGTGAGATCAAATGAAGCGCGATCCTCTGCTTTATAGTAATCCCAATTCCACGTTGTGAAGTGTTCAACGGTGGCGACCAGGCGCATGCCAGTTGGTGATGTGGCAGAGGCGACAATTTCACCGACTCCTTCCTCCACCCACAGGCCATTCACATCATCAAACCACCACATTTCTATTTCTTCACCAATGGTATAAACACGGCCGTCTGGTCCAGTGGTCGTGGTCAGATCCATTTCGATCGTGGCACTGACATCGGCCGCAAGTTGCAGTGGCTGATTATTCTGTGTGAATTCGAAATCGATCATTCCCAGAGAAAGCAATTGAACGACTTCACTTTCGTCGGTAAGTGCGACACCGCCACCCAGGTACGACGCTCCCATCTCTCGGGTATCGATCGGGGTAATGAGGGCGGTGATCTCGCCAGTTACGGGGTTGCCGTCGGAATCAACGAAGGCAGAGGCAGGCAGGGTGACCAACGCATTGAGGCTGTCGCCATTCACTGTGATTTCGCTGTCATTATTGAAAGTAACCGGCGCTGCACGCTCCATCAGAGTCAGTTCAACATCAGCACTTTGCTGAGTACCGTTCAAATCGAAACGGTAACTTTGAGGGATGTAGCCATCTTTTTGGGCACTAACCACTAATACTGGAGTTTGCGTCAACCCGGTAAAGGCACTCTCGCCTTCAGCGTTTGTGAGCGAGGTGCTTCCGTCGATGGTGACAGTGACGTCGGCGAGCGGTTCCTCATCCATATTGTAAGCAAAGACATTCACTGCGAAGTCCGCATTCAACACTTCAGCTGCAATGACACTGAGGTCGACATCAGCTTCGCCAGTTTCGCCTTCTTCATCGGTGATCTTGACTCGTAGGGTATGCAGGCCGGCGGTAGCGATGATCGCATTATCAATAGGCTGGCTGCTGATAATGATATCGTCCAGATACCACTCATAAGCGATTTGGCCAACCGCATCAGGGTCAGCAACGGCTTCGAAAACAAACGGTTCGTTCTGAGAAACGGCGTCTGGAACGATAATATCAACGGATAAGGTATTACAACCCGCAATTAAGAGGGTCAAGCAAGTCGTAGCGATGAGACTGAGTAGTCGTGACATCGGAAACACTCCATGTGAATTAAACCGAGGTGAAGGCGGCAATGCCGTGACGGTGATCCTTCACCCTTATTGAGGCTGAGTCAGGCGACTCAACGGCGCGAGTATGCCAGATAGACATGCGTTCAGAAACGACTTTTTTGATCAGGCCAAAAATAAACCGGCCAATTGGCCGGTTTATCTTGTTGATCAGAAGGTGGAAGCAGGTTCAGTCAACGATGATCGGAATGTCATCGCATGAGCCGTCAGGGCATCCGCAGAAATTATCAATGCATCCACCATAAAACTCCATGGTGAAAATGACGGTTTTGGCGACGGTGTCTACCTGATAATCAATACTGTAGTACTCACCGCCTTGAGGTGACGCCGGATCAAAGCTGTTGGCATAGCCAAAGCTGCTGAGTGCTTCTGCGTCATCCGCGAACAGAATGGAAGAGGCCATCCAGCTCGGTCCGTATTCAGGCGCATCGCTCAGCAAGCCTTCATACAGTCGACTTTCATATTGACCATAAATACTCACGTAGCAGTCACTGACTGGCAGTCCGGCAACATCCACACAGCTAATGCTGTAAAGATCGGCCGAGTTAATGGCGTAAGTCTGATTGATTACCGCTGGATCGGTATTTAAGTCGATCATGACCGTATCAGGTGTGCCGTTAACGTACACATTCTGAGTTCCATTCCAGTTGTAAACACTGATCGAGGCACCGTTGAGGCTGTTGGCCAGCTCTACAGTCAACACGGACGCATTGTCATTGAACGCAAAGGTACCTGTCAGTGGCGAGCCACTGTAGTCGCCTGCCTGGAAGACATACTCACCCGCAAGGTCGTCTGTGATGCGTCCTGCGCATGGGAAGTACTCGACTGGGCCGTTATCGAGAGTGGCAGAGCAGGTGACTGTTCCCAGGCCAACGTTGGCCGTCAGTTGCACAGACAGCGCCCCAGCCAGAAGACTGGTGTCGATGGTTTGCGTTTCAGTAAAGCCCTGAATGTTGGCTGAGACAGTTACCAGTTCATCGCTGACGTATTCGAATGAGCCGATCAGGGTCGTTGGGTCGGTAGTGAAGCTGGTGTAAGTCCCTGAGTCATCCGTCGCCGTGCCGTCACAGGCAACCTGAGACGTATTGGTGCCATCACTGATAAAGCAGGTGACCGTACCGGTATCGGTCGGGTAAGACTGAAGGTCGACGTTAGCGCTGACCGTACCTGAAATGGTCGTAAAGCTGGTGGTGCCACGGAAAATCTGAGTCCCACTGTGTACCAGCTCGCCGTACACACTGAAGGTGATGTTCGGTGGTAGGTTAATGGCGGTCACGCCGTTGTTGTCCAGTGTGAAGGTGCGGTTGAGAGTACCGCCAACAACGCGGACAAAGCAGCTTTCACTCATGCCCATTGGCTGACCTTCAACCGTGCAGGTGAGAACGAATGAGGCGCGGTCTTCGGCTTTGTAGTAATCCCAGTTCCAGGTCGTGAAGTGAGTCACGGTGGCTGTCAGCGCCAGGCCGGTCGGAGAGGTTGCTGAAGCGACAATAATGCCGGTACCTTCTTCAACCCAGAGCCCAGATTCCGTGTCGAACCACCACATTTCAATGGTGTCGCCCTCAGCCAGAATACGGCCGTCAGCACCGACAGTAGATACCAGATCCATACCGATGGTCGCTGTGGCCCCGGGTGCCAGCTGCAGCGGTTCACCATTTTGGGTGAACTCAAAATCAATCATACCAGTGGTCACCAGTGCGACGACTTCACCTTCTTCCGTCAGTGCCTGGCCGCCGCCCGGGAAGGCCGCACCGATCTGGCGAATGTCGATTGGGGTCATGGCCAGATCAACATTACCGGTTACCGGGTTGCCATCGGCATCCACAAACGCATCGGCTGGTAGAGAAATCTCAGTGTTCAGTGCAGGGGTAGAAAGCGTCTGCTCTGCACTGCTATCAAAGGTGACTGGCGCGGCTTGCGGGGCCAGAGTCAGTACCACAGTGGCAGCATCCTGAGCGGCGCTGAATTCGTAACGATAGCTTTGGTCCATGTAACCATCGGCACTGGCTTTAATCACCATGACCGGGTTGAGGAGAATGTTTTCAAAGCTCAGTGAGCCGCTGGCATCGGTCGTCCCAGTGAGGCCATTCACCTCGATAGCGACGCCTTCAATGGCAAAACCTGTCAGGTCCGACGCACGCAGGGTCAGATCAAAATCCGGAGTCAGAACCGGCGCCGCGGTCGCATCCAGCACAACGCTGGCTTCACCTTCGCGGTCGCGGTCATCAGAGACCGTCACAGACAGCGTGTGAGCGCCAGCTTGCGACAGGATCGCCTGACCAGCTTCCAGGTTACTGATGACTTTGCCATCCAGTTTCCAGGTATAAATCACGGCTTCAGCGTCCTCCTGCTCAATGGCGGCAGAAAACGCAAAGGCTTGGTGTTGGGTGATGGTATCAGGGGTAGTAATTTCGACATCCAGTGTGTGACAACCAGTCAGTAGAGAGACCAGTGACAACAGCAACACGCTGAACCAACGTCGGACGAACCGGTGACGGACAGTCATAGCTTGCTCCTTGCAAAGTAAGTTGGGAGCCTGACCTTACCATCGCGCAGTGAATCGTCGCCTGACGCAAAATGACAGTGGTGAGAAAAGTCCGGATAAACCAGTCACTGTAGGGAGGTTTCCGCCACAAAGTTATTTTGTGGCGGAAATAGTGTCATGCTTTTTACTTATTGGATTGTTGGCGCTGAGCTTCCTTGAGTGCCAATTTTTCTTTACGACGCTGTGCCTGCAACTCGGGCAGTGGTGCACCCAGATGATCCTCACCGCGCTGGCGCGCCAGCTGGACTTGTTTCTCACGCTGACGAAAACGCTCACGTTGTTCTTCGCTGTATTCGTCGATGCAGTGGTGACAGCTGACTCCAGACACATAATCTTTGTGCGCCTTATCATCCTCGGTAATCGGGCGACGACACGCGTGGCAGAGATCGTATTGCCCCTTGTTTAACTGATGGTCCACGGTGACCCGGTTGTCAAAGACATAACATTCGCCGTTCCAGAGACTCTCTTCTTGAGGGACTTCCTCCAGATATTTAAGAATGCCTCCCTCCAGATGGTATACCTCATCAAATCCCTGTTCTTTCAGGTAAGCAGTAGATTTCTCACAGCGGATGCCGCCGGTACAGAACATGGCAACTTTCTTGTGCTTCTCCGGATCGAGATTGTCACTGACGTACTGAGGAAACTCACGGAAGGTCTTGGTTTTAGGATCGATGGCGCCCTCGAAGGTACCGATATCGACTTCATAGTCGTTGCGGGTATCCACTAATACGACGTCCGGATCGGAGATGAGTGCATTCCAGTCTTTCGGTTTGACGTACGTGCCCACCACTTTTAATGGATCAATCCCTTCCACGCCCATGGTCACAATCTCTTTCTTGAGTTTGACCTTAGTCCGATAGAAAGGAAGCTCAGCTTCGTAGGATTCTTTCACCACGATGTCATCAAGGCGTGGGTCCTGGCGCAACCAATTGAGCAGACCATCGATGCCTTCTCTGGTCGCGGCGACGGTGCCGTTGATGCCTTCTGCGGCCAGCAGCAGGGTGCCTTTCACATCAAAGGCATTCATGGCATTCAGAAGTGGCTCACGTTTTGCTTCGAAATCAGTGAGTGTCACGAATTTGTACATGGCGCAAACCACGTATTCATGCGGAGTTGTCATAGTTACCTCGCTCGCCGGAGCGTAAATCCGGTGCGGAAAACAGGTGAATAAATTAGTCGTTTTGTAGGCGTCGACATAGAGAGCGACATTTTGCGCCGCGCGATGATACCAAAAAGGAGCTTTTTCGGCACACAAAGGGGCTTTTTGCTCTGTGCAGATGTGAACCGCCTCACAGCGGTGCATGCTGAGCTACAGTTAAATGTGGCGAACTCAACAATTCGGACAAATGCTGGGCCGTTTGATAACGAGCCTGAAGCAAGATCCTGAACCGGAACGAGGGATGTTTATGTGGCTGACGATTGGATTCATGTGCCTTGGTTTTTTTGCTGTGGTGATGTTCTGGCATCGGGTAACCGCAGAATGGCAAGGAGCACGTTCCAGGCATAAAGGTATCGCCTATCAATATCGGGTCTATGAGGGCAATCGCTCTCGACGTATCAAAGCGGGTATGAGCGTTTCCCGTCGCTATGACTTTGTCATCCGCCGCCATGGCTGGTTTGACCGTCTTCTTGCTCACGTCGGCATGGACAGCGACAAGCGCCTTTGTAATGCCGCCTTCGACAACTCGTTAGTGATTCTCTCCGATGATTTTACCGCTTCTCAGGCGCTGGCAGCGGCACCTGGGTTGAGTGATCGTCTGCTAAAAATGTTTGCAGCGGGAAGTCGTGACACCATTCGTATTGAAAAGATCGTCTGCCGCCGTGGCCGTTTATGGGTACTGGTGGAAGATAAATCCCAAGACAACGAACAGCGCAACGCTCTGGCTGACCTGACCTTGCCTGCGATGTCAGAGTTTGCCGAGGCACTCGATCGTTTGGAGGGGCCAGAGCATGCACAGCGTGCCGACCGCTATGCCGTTCCTGCAGTGGCTCTGATGCTGCTGACGACCGGCTTTATGACCAAAGGCGTGCTGGATTGGATTCAATCTGGGGCGGAGGTGATAGATGCCACCTTACTGATGCAATCCGTCGTATTTGGTGGGCTGGTGGCGTTGGCGCTGGTGGTGGGTACGGTTCGCTTGATGCGCTTCGATTTTAGCCGCCACAAGGTGATTGCTGAGCTGTTTTTTGTTGGGATGCTTGGGGCGTCGGCGACACTGTATGCCGACCGAGCAGGCGTCGACACCTTAGAAATGGCCGCCCATGACCAGGCCAATACGACCGTCAGAATCGAGGGTTAATAGCGCTCAGTGGAGAATTGGCGGCAAAGCGCAAACCAACTTATCGAGGTGTTTAGCGGACGCTTTCAACGTGGGTTAGCTGGGAGCGTCTGCTGGCGCCTTTTACCCTTTAAGTCTTTGCCAACGCCTTTCATCGCAATTGAACGCACATGCTAGCGCAGGCTATTACATTCGCCGTTAACTGATTTTTCCAGTGACACGAACCCGCTTGGAGCCCGACTCCACTGGTTGTTTCTTGGCATCTGCCGCTCGCTTGATGCGATCATCAATGATGTTTTTCACGGCAATCAGCAATCCCATGCCGACAAAGGCACCCGGCGGCAGAATCGCAAACAGAAAGTCAGGGTAGCCATCGACCAGTTCAATCTTCCACTGCGCGGCGGCTGGGCCAAACAGCAGATCCATATTACCGAAGATTTCACCTTGTCCCAGAATTTCGCGCATCGCACCCAGCAGAATCAGGACCACGGCAAAACCCAGTGCCATCATGACGCCATCGACTAAGGATGGCAGTAAGCCGTTTTTGGAGGCAAAGGCATCCGCACGACCAAGAATGGCGCAGTTGGTGACGATCAGTGGGATAAAAATCCCCAGCACTTCATACAGTTCGTAGGTGAAGGCCTGCATGACCAGCTCAGTTACGGTCACAAAGGAGGCGATGATCATCACGAACGCTGGCAGGCGAACGGCATCAGAGACGTGGTTACGGATCAAGGAGACGGACAGGTTGGATCCGACCAATACCATCATGGTGGCCAGCGCCAGACCCAGCGCATTAACAACAGAGCCCGTCACAGCCAGCAATGGGCACAAGCCCAGCAACTGCACTAAAGCGGGGTTGTTTTTCCATAACCCATCGAGGGTAATGTCACGCAGAGACTTAGTTGCCATTGGCATTCTCCTCAGGAATGGCCGTGCCGTACAGAAGCAAGTCACGGTGCGTATCAAAGAACATGAGAGCATGTTTTACCGAGCGAACCACAGCCCTCGGGGTGATGGTGGCACCGGTAAATTGATCAAAAGCACCGCCGTCTTTCTTCACACTCCACTGATCCGCGATTGGCGACTGCAGTGACCGGCCGTCAAAGGTATGAATCCAGTCGGATTTACGTTTTTCAATTTTATCACCCAGTCCTGGGGTCTCACGGTGCGCGACTACTCGTACGCCGGCGAGCGTACCGTCTTTGCGAATACCAACGATCATATCGATGTTGGTGGTGTAACCGTCAGGTGCGACGACCGGCAGAATCACTGCGCTGACTTCGCCATTCTGACGAGCACGGTATATGACCGCATCGTCAGCCACCGGGCCAAGCAGTTGCTGATTAAAACGGGCATCCAACGACAGAGTGTCGGCCAGCAGGTCATTGGTGTATTGATCCGCAGGTAGGATGTCATTTAACGCGCGGGTCTCGGCCTCAAGAATGTTGCGCGCAATCCGGTCCGCCGTGAGCGTCTGGGTTAACGCAATGGCTCCGGCGGTGACCACGGCGAACAAGGCCAGACCAACCGCGTTGCGGCGAATGGCTAAGAGAAGTTCCTGCATACGTTACTCTCCCGGCTTCAGGCCACGACGGGCTTTGCTATGGCCATAGGTTCGTGGCTGCGTATAAGCATCGATGAAAGGCGCGGCGAAATTCATCAGCAGTACGGCAAACGCTACCGCATCCGGGTAGGCGCCCCAGGTACGGATGATGTAAAGGAAAATGCCAATCCCGGCGCCGTAGATCAGCTTGCCGGTTGGCGTGGTCGACGCGGACACTGGGTCAGTAGCAATAAAAAAGGCCCCCAGCATAGTCGCGCCACTCAACAAATGCAGTGACAGCGGGGTATACAGGTCTTTATCCCAGCCCAGCACCAAAGAACACAAGGTCAGTGCTGCCAACATGGAGACAGGAATATGCCAGGTGATGATACGGCGCGCCAATAAGTAAATCCCACCGGCTAAAAATGCCAGATTCATCCACTCCCAGCCGCCGTTTAACCAACCGTTAAAGGTATCCCGGCTCAGAAGCGCGTCAGAGGTCTCTTTGCTGATCAGGTGCTTGTATTCGTCCAGAGGCGTGGCGCCAGAGTACGCATCGATCAGGTTGCCGTTCATGGTAAACACCGCCTGCAGAGCATTGCTCAGGCTGACGGCGTCACCGCCGGTGGCCAGAGTTGATGCAGCCCAGGTCGTCGTCATTTGCACCGGAAACGAAATCAGAACGAGCGCATAGCCCACCATAGCGGGGTTAAATGGGTTATTCCCAATGCCACCGTACAGATGCTTGGCGAAGATGATCGCAAAGGAGGAGGCCAGTACCGTGATCCACCACGGGGCCAGCGGCGGCAGGGCGAGCCCCAGCAGTAAGCCGGTGACCAACGCGGTGTTGTCTTTCAGGAAAAACCGGACCGGATAGCGGCGGATTTTGAGGATAGCTGCTTCCGTAAGTAAGGCCGTTACAATCGCCAACGCGACCTGCACAGGTGTTCCCCAACCAAAGAAATACATCATCACTGCGAGGCCGGGTAGGGTGGCCAGTGCTACGTTCAGCATGATGCGGCTGGTGCGATTCGAGCCGCGGACGTGTGGGGATGACAAGCTGAGCAATGCCATGTCAGGCGTCTCCTGGTGATGTGGCCGGACTGGATGACGATGCCGCTTGGGCTTCCAGTTGTGCCAGTTTGTCTTGTTGTTTCTCGAGGGCCTTTTCCAGTGCTGGCACGGTTTCCAGACCATCGGCTTTCGCCATATTCAGACGTTCGGTCGCCTTCTCAATGCGATCCTGCTGTGCGCGAATTTTTGGTGCCAGATCGACGGCGTTGGCTTGTGTTGAGGACGCCGCTGGCGTTGCAGTGGCCTGTTCAGCCTGAGAATCTGGCTTAGCCTTTGTCTCTTGTTTTGCCTCAGGGGAAGCATCGCCGCTGTCGGCTTTGACGGCCGCATCGTATGCTGCCTTAGCATCGGCTACGCGTGCTCGCTGCTTTTCCAGGCCGGTTTTCAAGGCATCAACCGTATCCAAACCATCGGCTTCAGCTTGCGCCAGACGCTTCTCGGCGGTCTCAAGGCGGCCCTGCGCCATTTCCCATTTTTTCTTTAAACGCTCTGGGGTGTTCGGGTCGCCTTTGTCCGACGCTGGGGCAGCACTTGCCTGCGCTTTCTCAGCTTTCTTGAGCGCCGCGATCTCTTTCGCCAGCGTTTTGATTTTGTCCTGAGTCTTGGTCAGCGCCGCTTCAAACGCGGGTACTTTAGCTGCCAGTGCCTCATCGGACTGAGCGGCCTCAAGTTTTTCTTTGGTCTTTTTCAGAGCCGTCTGAGCGCCATCGAGCTGTTTCTGCAGTTTTGCCAACTCAGGGCTAGGTTCATCCGACGAGCCAGCGGGTGCTGCGGTCGGAGCGGCTTTGGTCGCGGGCACTGCCTTTTTCGCGCTCTGAGATTTGGCAGCCGCTTCAGCACGGGCTTTACGCTTAGCTTCTTTTTCAGCTTTTTCACGCTCCTGTCGAGCGATACGCGCTTCAAAGCGCTCGCGAGCCTGTTCTGCTTTTTCGTGCGCAGCACGCTCTTCGCGGATGGCTCCTTTAGCAAAGCGGTAGTACTGCACCAGTGGAATCTCACTCGGGCAGACGTAGGAGCAGGCTCCGCATTCAATACAGTCAAACAGATTGTGTTGTTCGGCTTTGTCGAGTTCTTCGCCTTTGGCAAACCAATACAACTGCTGCGGTAACAGGTCTGCCGGGCAGGCGTCGGCACACATACCACAGCGGATACACGCCATGGATGGGTTGTTCGCAGGCAGTTCCTTTTCCGTCGGTGCCAGCAGGCAGTTGGTGGTTTTTACCACGGGCAGACTCAGTGCCGGCAGTGTAAAGCCCATCATGGGACCACCCATAATCACGCGCTCACGCTTCTGCGGGCGGTAACCACTGATGTCTAACAGGTGACTGACTGGAGTACCGAACAGAACGTCCCAGTTACCTTTGTCGCTGATGGCATCGCCAGTGACGGTGGTAAAGCGCGAAATCAGTGGTCGTCCGGTATCGATGGCGTCCGCAATGGCGGCGGCCGTTCCGACGTTCTGACACACAATGCCAATGTCAGCTGGAATACCACCGCTGGGCACTTCGAGGCCGGTCAGGATCTGGATCAACTGTTTTTCACCACCCGACGGGTACTTGGTCGGAATAGTGACCACATCGATGTGGTGTTCCTGTTTTCGTGACTGCACGGCAGTCTTGAGTGCCGCAATCGCCTCGGGCTTATTGTCTTCGACACCGATAAGGCAGCGCTCGGCACCCAGCGCTTGCAACAGAATCTGAGCACCGCGAACAATCTCGTCAGCGCGCTCACGCATGACCATGTCGTCGGCGGTAATGTAGGGCTCGCACTCCGCTCCGTTTAAAATCAGAGTCTTGATCGTGCGCTCGCCGGTGGCCAGCTTGACCGCTGTTGGAAAGCCAGCACCACCCAATCCAGTAATGCCAGACTGGCGAATGCGCTCAACAATGGCCTCACGCGGCAGCTCGTCACCGTCGTCGATGTTTAATTCAGCATACAAGCTCTGATGAGGAGCCCAGGTCTCTTTGCCGTCGCACTCAATAACGATGCACAGCTCGCTGAGGCCTGACGAGTGAGGCGCCTGACGCGCTTCGATGGCGGTCACGACGCCAGAGGTTGGCGCATGTAGCGGCGCAGAGACAAAGCCATGAGGTTCGGCAATGACCTGACCTTTCAGCACCTGATCACCCACGGCAACCACGGGGTCAGCCGGGGCACCAATGTGTTGGTGCAGCGGCAGAATCAACTCTTTCGGCAGAGGCGCGACCTTAACCGGGCGCTGAGTCGATTGATGCTTATTTTCAGGCGGGTGAATGCCCCCATCAAACTCGTGTAATTGAATCAGGTTTGTCATGCCTGCCTCTTAGCAATGCGTCTGGCGCGACGGTCAGTCACAATTAACTCAACGCCTTGTGTCGGCGCCTCCCAGTACCAGCTGGTGCGATCCGTCTGCACCGGGATCATGTCGATGCAGTCAACCGGGCAGGGCTCAACGCACAGGTCACAGCCAGTGCACTCGTCCACGATGACGGTGTGCATCTGCTTCGCCGCGCCGAGAATGGCGTCGACCGGGCAGGCCTGGATGCACTTAGTGCAACCAATGCATTCGTCTTCACGGATGTAGGCCACGGTAGGCACGGCTTTTTCCGCACCGTGCTCGGCGTCTAATGGCTCTGGCTCAACGCCGAGCAGATCCGCTAAAGCATCAATGGTGCTTTCACCGCCCGGAGGGCATTTATTGATTTTGTCGCCATCGGCAATGGCTTCGGCGTAAGGCTTGCAGCCCGGGTAGCCACACTGACCACATTGGGTCTGGGGAAGCAGATCGTTAATCTGATCTACTACGGGGTTCCCTTCGACTTTAAAACGCACTGAGGCGAAGCCAAGCAGGGCGCCAAACGCGATGGCAAGTGCGGTCAGAACCAGAACGGCAATCAAGATGGTTGTCATAGCGTCGTCCTCAGATACTCACCAGGCCGGTGAAACCAAGGAAGGCCAACGCCATCAGGCCTGCGGTCACCATGGCGATGGCGGAGCCCTGAAAAGGAGCTGGAACGTCCGCCACCGCAATGCGCTCACGCATGGCGGCAAACAGCACCATAACAAGGGTAAAGCCGACGGCGGCGCCGAAGCCGTAAAGAATGGACTCGACGAAGGTGTTTTCACGCTTAATGTTCAGCAGCGCAACGCCCAGTACGGCACAGTTGGTCGTGATCAACGGCAGGAAAATGCCTAATACGCGATACAACAGGGGGCTGGTCTTGCGGATGGCCAGTTCAGTAAACCCCACAACCACGGCGATCACCATAATAAAGCCAATGGTTTTCAGGTAGGTCAGTTCCAGTGGCACCAACAGATAGTTGTACATGAGATAACTGCAGACCGACGCCAGTGTCAGTACGAAGGTGGTCGCGGCACCCATACCAATGGCGGTCTCCAGTTTATTGGACACCCCCATGAAAGGGCACAGTCCAAGGAACTGCACGAGAACAAAATTGTTGACCAGAATCGTGCTGACCAGAATTAACAGATACTCTGCCATGCTCGCTCACTGCGTTGGCGCTGAACTGAGTCCCGCGCTGCGTTATCGGTAATTACCCTGATAGTTGTACGGAAATTGATCAGGGTGATGAAATCGGGCGCGCATTATCCCAAAAATGCGTTATGACGTACAAGAACATAACTCAATACCATTAATAGCCATTTGGAATAAGTCGGGCTATTGTTACCACTCAAGGCAGTAACGAGGCATTTGCATGGCCAGTAAAAGCTGGCAGACTCGTTAGCAACGTGGATATACATCAATAACATCAGGGGAAGTCATGGGAAGCAGGGGATATGGACTGCTGCTGACGCTGCTTGCGGGTCTGCTCTCAGGCTGCAGCGAGGGCGCATGGAATAACCCGCACCCGGCGGATGAAACCGGGCAGAACATTCTCTACTCAAGTTTTTCGGGGCCACCCAAACACCTGGACCCGGTGATTTCCTACAGTTCGGACGAAGGTCGGTTCATTGATCAGATCTACGATCCACCTCTGCAATATCACTATCTGAAACGCCCTTTCGTACTCGAAGCCAACACAGTGACCTCGTTGCCCAAAATCGTGTATCGGGATGGTGATGGTAACGAAGTCAGCGCTGACGATGCAGCGTTGGCCTACAGCGATTACTACTTTGAAGTGCAGGCGGGGATACGATACCAGCCGCATCCGGCGCTGGCGGTCAACGACGATGGGTCACCGTTTTACGTATTTCAGGAAGCCGACGAGGCTGCGCCGTACCGCACTCTATACGACTTTGAGACTACCGGATCGCGCGAGCTGGTCGCAGACGATTACGTGTATCAGATTCGTCGTCTGGCCGACCCAACACTCTTGTCGCCCATTCGTGGACTGCTCAGTGAATACATTGTCGGTATGAATGAATTTGGCGAAGCGGCCAAAAACGCACGTTCGCAGTTAAAAGAGTCAGGCTCAACCGATTGGTTGGACTTGCGCACGCTGCCATTTGCCGGTGTCGAGGTCATCGACCGTTACCGCTACCGGGTACGACTCAACGGCAAATATCCGCAATTCAGCTACTGGCTGGCTTTCCACTTTTTTGCGCCCATTCCGCCAGAGGCCGACCGTTTTTATCAGATGCCGGGCATGGCCGAGCGTAACCTGACCCTCGATTGGTATCCCATCGGCACGGGGCCTTACATGATGACTCGCAACGACCCGAACGAAGCCATCATTCTCGAGCGTAACCCAAATTATCGTGACGACGTTTACCCCAGTGAGGGAGAGCCGGGAGATGCCGAGGCAGGTCTGTTAGATGACGCAGGCCAGAAACTGCCGTTTATCGACAAAGTGGTGTACCGCCTCGAGAAAGAAAGCATTCCATTGTGGAGTAAGTTCCTTCAGGGCTATTACGACCGCTCGGGGATCTCCAGTGACAGCTTTGATCAGGCGATCAAAGTCGGTGCCGACGGCATCGGCTTGTCGGATGAGATGCGCGAGCGTGGTATTTCTCTGGAAGTCGCCGTCACGCCGGGGACCTTTTACTTCGGTTTTAACATGCTTGATCCCCTCGTCGGTGATACCGGCACGGAAGAAGAGCGGGTACGCAAGCGTGCTCTGCGACAAGCCATTGCCATCGCTTACGATCAGGAAGAGTACATTTCTATTTTTCAGAACGGTCGTGGTGAGACCGCCATGAGCCCGATTCCCCCGGGTATCTTTGGATATCAACAGGGCCAGTCGGGCATTAATCCCACCGTCTTTGAATGGAAGCAGGGCAAAGCAAAACGCAAATCGATTGAGCGCGCCAAAGCATTATTGGCCAAGGCAGGTTATCCGGACGGACGAGATGCCTCGACGGGTGAACCGTTGGTATTGAATCTCGATACCGTCGGGTCAGGTGGCAGCGCCGCACAAAGCTGGTTGATCAAACAATTCAAGAAACTCGGTATTCAGCTGAATATCCGCGGCACGGACTACAACCGCTTTAAAGAAAAAATGAGCACAGGCAATGCGCAGCTGTTCCAATGGGGCTGGTTGGCGGATTATCCGGATGCCGAAAACTTCCTGTTCTTGCTCTATGGCCCTAACGGTCAGGTGGTGACCGAAGGCGCCGGTGTGAACTCCAGCAACTACAACAGTGCCGAATACAACGCCTTGTTTGAACAAATGAAACTGATGGAAAACTCCCCAGAGCGCATGGCCATTATTCGCGAGATGTTGGCGCTCCTGTATCGGGATGTTCCCTGGGCCTCTGGGTTTCACCCGCACAGCTACGTGCTGAACAATGCCTGGGTCTACAACAGTAAGCCACACGGCATCAGTAAATCGGTATTGAAGTATCTACGTATAGACCCGCAGC
>Ga0181592_10002599_pt1 | contig 14844 bp, 9 predicted proteins | sample 071ome_20_FD_133755 | JGI IMG/M metagenome (GOLD analysis project Ga0181592, IMG submission 133755) | Coastal salt marsh microbial communities from the Groves Creek Marsh, Skidaway Island, Georgia - 071412BT metaG (megahit assembly) | ecosystem: Environmental > Aquatic > Marine > Intertidal zone...
CTTTATTCTTAGTGACGTGTTCGCTACGAGGGGCATCGAACGCGTGGGATCAGCCATGCGGACTGCCATGTGCGGACGACCCCTTGTGCGCTTCGATGCGCCCTTGTCCATCGGTCCGCACCCGGTCGAGACCAGCGTGATCGAGTCGGTTGAATTCCAACGTCGACGCCTCGTCGTCGAGTTCGACGACGGAATCGTTCTCGATTCGTCGCTGCGATGGAGCGGCGAATGGCACCTCTATCGCAACGAAGAACAGTGGACGAAACCCATGTCGATGGCTCGCGTCATCGTCGAAGCCGGTGGGCGAGTGGCAGTCTGCTTCGGCGCCGCGAGCGTCGAGACGTATCGCACTCCGGATCTTGGCCGCCATCCGTTACGCGGTGGCGCCGGTCCCGATCTGCGCGTTGTTCGCCCCGATCTCGACGAGGTGATCGACCGCATCGCGTCCGAAGTTCCCGGACACTCTCGTGTCGTCGATGTTCTTGGTGACCATCACGTCGTCACCGGACTCGGCAACGTGGTGCGATCGGAAGCGCTGTGGGCCATGTCGCTCGATCCCTTCACCGTCAATGCTGAACTCGACGACGAAGACTGGCGCGATTTACTCGAGCTCGCCCGTCGCTTCTCGTCCGATGCTCCCGATCGGCTCGAGGTGTACGGACGGCTCGGACAGATCTGCCGTCGGTGCCATGGCACGATCGGGTGCGACGAAGGTGACGATGGCCGACTGGTCTATTGGTGTCCGGGATGTCAGCGGACGCTCGAGAACCGCTCGACCCGGCCGTTGCACGACGAACGATCGACCGATCTGCGCTACCTCGACGAAGCACGTTCGGCCCGACGGCGGGTTCAGATCTTCGACGACCTCCGCGACTTCGGCTGAGCGGAGCGCCGCTCTATTGGGCTGAGATCGATTCCAGCACGTCGAGTTTGGCGGCCCGTCGGGCTGGGCCGACGGCGGCCACGATGCCCACCACGATGGCGGCGATCAAGATGTTGACGATGGTACCGAAGGGAACCACCACCGTCGACACGATGGAGTCGGGGAGGACCGAGGCGACGGCCAAGCCAAGTGGAATCCCGACCACCACTCCGAGTGACGCACCGAAGACGGCGACAATGATCGCTTCCCAGCGGATCGATCGCTTCAGCGTCCGCTTGCTCATTCCGACCGCACGCAGCAGTCCGAACTCGCGCGTGCGTTCGAAGACGCTGAGCGCCATGGTGTTGGCGATGCCGAGGACGGCGATGGCGATCGAGATGGCGAGCAGCCCGTAGATGATCGTGAGCAACTGATCGATCTGGTCTTCCTGACTCTTCTGGAACTCCGCTTGATCCTGGACCTCGGCACTCGGGAAGTCCTCGGCCACCGCCTCCACAGCGGCACGGGCGACTGGGATTTCCACACCGTCGGCGATCTTGGCACCGATGAAGAAGTCGACCGGTTCGGCGGTCGATACCGAGTCGAGCAGATCGATGCCGACGAGCCAGTTGCCGGCGGCTGTCGAGTCGCCGTACACGCCACCGACTTCGACCACCGACTCGGTGCCGTTCTGCCACGTGATGGTGAGTTCGTCGCCGACGTCGACGCCGTAGTCACTGGCCGGATCGCGATGGAGAAGGATCTTGCCCTCGTCGAGGGAGTCGACTGAACCCGATAGCACGTCGAGGTCGATCAGTTCGCCGAAAGCACTGCCACGAACTGCCCCGATCTCTTTCGGATCGCCGTTCACGAGAGCATCGGCACCCCGGAACGGACTGACCGCCGACAGTTCGGGGAGATCGGCCAGACGTTCGGCGAAAGCGACCGGGAGCCCTTGAAAGTTGGACGGACCGTTGGTGACGAAGAAGTCGGCGCTTACTGAACGGCTGATCTGCTCGCGGAAGGTTTCGCGAATCGACGAGGCGATGACGGCCACCGTGCTCACGAGGGCGAGGCCGATCATGAGCGCCGAGGCCGTGGACGCCGTGCGGCGCGGCGTTCGTTGCGCGTTGCGACTGCCGAGTCGTCCGGCGATCGAACGAGTCATCGGCCAGACGGGGAGCGGGAGCAGTCGGCTGATGAGGCGACTGGCCGGCGCGGCCACGGTGGTGGACAGGCTGGCCACGCCGAGGAAGAGCAGAACGGCGCCGAGGCCTGACGTGGACAACGTTCCGGCGGCACCTCCCGGCTGGCCGAGGACTCCCCACGTGAATGCGGATAGACCGAGCAGGAACACCACGGTGCCGACGACGAGACGTCGACTCTTTTGCAGAGCCGAGAAGCCGAGTTCGGGGCGCATGGCGGCGACGGGCGGAATGCGGCCGGCGCGCAGAGCGGGAATGAGCGCGGCGGTCACGGTGACGCCCACACCAACGAGTACCGACACGATGATCGTGCGGAGCGACACGATGAGCGAGGCCGAGGGAAAGGCGGCGCCGGTCGCGTTGAAGAGGGCCACTATTCCGACCGCCACACCCATGCCGCCGAAGATGCCGAGAACGGTGGCCAGGACCGACACGATGAGCGATTCACCGATGATCATCGACCGGATCTGACGGACGCTCGCGCCGACCGCCCGCAGGAGAGCGAGCTCTCGGAGTCGTTGGCTCACGATGATGGCGAAAGTGTTGAAAATGAGGAACGCGCTCACGAACAGCGAGACGGCGGCGAAACCGAGCAGCACGTTGCCGAAGATGCCGATGATGTCGTTGATCGCGCCGGCGGTTTCGCGCGCCGACTGCTCGCCGGTGATGACTTCGACGTTGCTCGGCAAGATGGCCTTGAGCTCGTCTTGGACGAGCGAAAGCGACACGCTGTCGTCGAGGGCGATGTAGATCGAGTCGACCAGTCCATTGGCACCGAGGAACGAGTCGGCGGTCACCGGGTCGAAGGCGGCAATAGAAGCACCGCCGCCTCCGTCGGTGTCGCCGGTACCCGTCAGGCCGACCAGGGTGAACTCGCCCTTGCCCCGTGGGCCGACGATAGTGACGACGTCGCCGATCTCGTATCCGGCTCGGCGGGCCGACGACTTGTCGAGGGCGACTTCACCATCGGTGACAGCGGCGCGACCTTCGATCAGAGTCCGTCCGTCGAGGCCGTCGGGTCCGACCCAGGCGATACCGAACGACGGTCCCGACGTGGCGAGTGGTTCGCCGTCCGACTTGATGACCTTGGCGGTGCGCAGCAGATTGCCTTCGGCCTGTCGCACTCCGTCGACGACCACGATCGTGTCGACGAGTTCATTCGGGATCGGGTCGCGATCGGCACGCGCTGGGTCACCGAATGCCACCACACTGCGTACTTCGAGATCGATGCCTTCGCTCAACACGTCGAAGAGGTCGTTGATCGACTTCTTCACACTGTCGGTGAGGATGAACGCGCCCGATACGAAGGCCACACCGCTCACGACGGCAAGAGTCGTGAGGAGGATGCGGAACTTCCGGGCGAGAACACCACGAAGTGTGAGGTGTACGACGGGTCGAGCCATGGAAACGGTCAGGATCCGAATTGCTTCATGCGATCGAGAACTCGATCGGCCGTCGGTTCGGTCATCTCGTCGACCACTTTGCCGTCGCCGAGGAACACGACTCGATCGGCGTAGGCGGCTGCGACCGGATCGTGGGTGACCATGACGATCGTCTGGCCGAGTTCGGCCACCGCCCTCTTCATGAAGGTGAGGATCTCGGCGCCAGTTCGGCTGTCGAGGTTGCCGGTGGGCTCGTCGGCGAAGATGATGTGGGGCTTGCTGGCCAGAGCGCGAGCCACGGCGACTCGCTGCTGCTGACCGCCCGACAGTTCGCTCGGCCGGTGATCGAGGCGGTCACGAAGGTTCACGGCGTCAATGACGGTGTCGATCCAGGCCTGATCGCGATTCGACTTTCCGAGATCGAGGGGAAGAGTGATGTTTTCGAGCGCGGTGAGCGTGGGAATGAGGTTGTAGGACTGGAAGATGAAGCCGACCTTCTCGCGACGCAATGCAGTGAGTTGACGGTCGCTCAGTGACGCCAGGTCGTCGTCGCCGATGCTCACCGAACCCGAGGTGAGATCGTCGAGTCCGGCGAGGCAGTGCATGAGTGTGCTCTTGCCCGAACCCGAGGGCCCCATGATGGCGGTGAACCGGCCGGCGTCGAACGTGATCGTGACACCGTCGAGGGCTCGAACTTCACTGTCTTTCGAGCCGTAGATCTTGTAAGCGTCGACAGCTGCCGCAGCAACGGTGGGGGAGGCGACCTGAGACATGTTCTCAGTCTGCCCGCACCTCCCGTCGTTGCCACGGCGGGAGGTGCACACCATCTGTCACTTCGGTTGCGGGAGCACTCTCAAATATGGCTTGACCGTCTTCCAGCCCTGGGGGAACAGCTCTTTCGCTTCATCATCGGTGACTGCGGCGCCAATGATGACATCGCCACCATTCGTCCAATTGGCCGGTGTGGCGACCTTGTGTTTGGCGGTCAGTTGAAGCGAGTCGATGACGCGCAACACCTCGTCGAAATTACGTCCGGTCGAGGCCGGGTAGGTGATCGTCAACTTGATCTTCTTGTCGGGGCCGATCACGAACACGCTGCGCACCGTGAGTGTGTCGTTGGCGTTCGGGTGGATCATGTCGTACAGATCGCTGACTGCGCGATCCGGGTCGCCGATCATCGGGAAGTTCACCGGCGTGCCTTGGGTCTCGGCGATATCACCCTCCCACGCCACGTGACTGTCGACCGGGTCGACCGAGAGGCCGATCACCTTCACGTTGCGCTTGTCGAATTCGGGTTTGATACGGGCTACGTAGCCGAGTTCGGTCGTGCACACCGGAGTGAAGTCCTTGGGGTGGCTGAAGAGAACCCCCCAGGAATCGCCGAGCCACTCATGGAAAGAGATCTTCCCTTGGGTGGTGTCAGCGGTGAAGTCAGGGGCGGTGTCTCCAAGACGAAGTGCCATGGCGAGTCCTTTCGAATGATGTGATCGACGCCTGCGACCATATCCCGCAAAATCCGATCAGACAAGTCAGGAATTGGCTCGGGACGGATCCTGTCGTGGAAGACTGCAGGCCAGACGAACGAGGGGAGGCCCCGTGGCGGGACGACAGGTACCGGGAATCGATCGAGCATCGGCCGACAAATTGCTGACCACCACTCGATCGGTGCGTAAGCGACTCGACCTCGACCGCCCGGTCGAACTCGAGGTGGTGCGTGAGTGCATCGACATCGCCTTCCAGGCGCCGACGGGCACGAATGCCCAGAATTGGTCCTTCGTCGTAGTGACCGATCCCGGCAAGCGGGCTGCCATCGCCGATGCGTATCGACGCGGTGCCGAGGTCATGTCGGGATCGGGCTACCCGCCGCCGCTTCCTCCGGGTGATCCACGTGAACACGTGATGCCAAAAGTGATGGAATCGGCGACGTATCTCGGTGAGGTCCTCGATCGTGTGCCGGTACACGTGATCCCCTGCGTCCAGGGGCGTGTGGAGTCGGTGCCGATGGTGGTGGCGCAAGCGAGCACGTACGGATCGATCCTCCCGGCAGCTTGGAGTTTCATGTTGGCGTTGCGTGCTCGCGGACTCGGAACTGCGTGGACCACGATTCACCTGTTCCATGAGAAAGAAGTGGCGTCGTTGCTCGGCATTCCCGACGATTGGACGCAAACGGCTCTTTTGCCGGTGGCGTACTACACCGGGGACGACTTCAAGCCAGCGCATCGACTCGACTCCGACCAATTGGTGCATCTCGATACGTGGGGTGTGCACCGGTGAGTGTTCGTGTCGATCCGTCTCGGGTCGACGAGCGTCTACTCGGACGTGACTTCGTCTACGTGTTGACGGTGCGGGACGAAGGCGTTCACGCGGTTGCCCATCGGTACGCAGTCGACGCAGCAGTGGTCAGCGTTGCGACGGCCAGTCAGTCGGTGAAGGACCGGATGGCTGTCGACAATCGAGTCACCCTTTTATGGCCACCGGTAGCGGCACCACTCGACGAGTACGACGACTATTCGCTCGTGGCCGACGGAACCGGTGACGTGTCGGACGGAACACTTCGGATCACTCTGGCCTCGGTGCTCTTGCATCGCCCGGCCTCCTGACGAAGCCGGCGATCGTCACGAGGCGAGGGCGCGGGTCGCCTCGGTGATCACCGAGGCGGGAACTGCGGTGGAACTGCCGATCACGGTGAGACGTGAGGTGAGTCCGGTGAGCGTGGCGAGGTAGGCGGCCGTGGAGGCTGGTAGCCGAAGTGACGTCACGCCGAGAAGAATGCGGCGAGTCGGGCCGAGAGTGCCCACGGCCGAGATGGCGTCGAAACCGAGCGACGGATCGGAGATGTCGACCAGGGCCACGTCACCGGCATTCCAACCGAATCCGCCGAGTTGAATCGGTGTGATGAGAAGTTGTCCGAGCGCGGCGGCCGTCGCATAACGATCGGGTCCGGCCACGCGAGTGGTGTTGATCCCGAGCGATTGGATACCGAGCCGCACGGCTTCCGACACCACCGAGGTGCCGCCCACGACGAGAACGTTGGTGATCTGACGAGCGCGCAGTTGCTCGACCACTCCCGCAGGAATCGTGTCGCGGTTCACCAGGAACACCGGATGCGATCCGATTCCACCAGTGATTCCGAAAGCGGCCGGACCAGCGATCACGGCATCGGCGAAGCTGTCTCCTCGCACGATGATGGCGGTTGGTTGGGCGGCCAGATAGGCGATCGTGTCGATGCGCTTGGACACTTCGACGGCGGTGTCGTAGCGCGTGGCACCGAAGACTCGTTCGATACGCGAGGAATCGAGGCCGGCCCCGCCGAGAGAAGTCGAGGTGGTGAGTTGGGTCTCGACCGATGTGGGGATGGCCTGCGGGCCACCGAGGATCCATACGGTCTGCGGATTCTCCCTCACGATGGCGGCGATCTGTTCGGAGCCGAGCCCAGTCGGTGGAACGAGCACTATGTCGGCGTTTTCCTGTTTGGCGAGAGCTGAGGCGGCCAGACCGTCGGGGTACACCGAGCCGCTGACGAGGATCACGTCGGTGCGATCGGCGAGTGCCTCGACGGCGAGATTGGTGGTGAAGCGATCACCGGTCGAGCCGAGTCGAGTCGACGGGGTCGAGTCCTGGGGGAGTTGCTGAGCGGCCAGTCGGAGTGCGGCCCCAGCGTCGGCGATACCCGTGCCGCAATGGAAAGTGTCGGATGGGTTGCTCGAACACGGGGTGCTCACACCGGTGGGAAAGGGGCGAGCCGACGACTCGATGATCGACTCCACCTGAGCTGGTGTGAGATTCGGGTTCACCGACAGCACCAGAGCGGCGATTCCCGACACGATCGGGGTCGACATGCTGGTTCCTTGCTTGTAGCCGTAGGTCCACGACGAATCGGCCGTCCGCGTGCCGCCGTTCTGCAAAGACAGGATTCCGCCCGGTCCACCGGGCGCAGCGACGTCGATGCTCGATCCGTAGTTCGTGTACGACGCCCGACTTCCGTCGAACCGCAGTGCGGCCACACTGATCACATTGGCGCATTTCGACGGTGCGAAATCGTTGGTGTCGAGATCGAGTCCGGCATTCCCTGCTGCGACCACAACCGTGACACCAGCGGCGACTGCTTCGTCGATCGCGGCCTGTTCGACCGCGGCGCAAGCCGTCTGTGAACCCAGACTGAGGTTGATCACCTTGGCTGGTGTGGGGTTGAGCGGAACACCGTCGACCGGGAGTCCAGCCGCCCAGCGGATAGCCACCGCCTCGTCGGACGTGCGCCCACCACAGGTGCCCAGAACTCGTACGTGTTGAACTCGAACGTTGGGGGCGACGCCGGCGATACCGACCGAGTTGTCTGCGTTGGCGGCGATGATCCCTGAGACGTGCGTGCCGTGCCACGAACTCGACTTGAACGGGTCACCCACTGTGCAGGTGTACAGCGGATCGTCGGATTCGGACCAGTCACCCACGTCGGTCTCGTCGGAGTCCCAGCCGTCTCCGTCTTTGCTGTTCTTCGTCTGCGACACGAAGTCGTATCCGTCGACCAAACGTCCCGACAATTCGGGATGGTCGAGTCGGCCGGTGTCGATCACGGCGACGACGACACTCGAGGAACCACGAGTGATGTCCCATGCACTCGGTAGATCGATGCCTTGGGCGCTCGAACCAGGTGTTTGGAGGTACCACTGTTCGGAGAATCGTGGATCGTTCGGAACGGCGGTGGATGTGCGCATCACGTCGGGTTCAGCGCTTCTTACGAGTCCGCGGGCGACCAGTTCGCCGCTGATGGTGACGGCATCACGGAACGAGATCTCGTGACCAAAACCGAGAATCTCGAAACCGTCGCCGATCGACACTGGCAGATCGATTTCGATATCGAGGGCGTCGGCGAGAAACTCCCGTGCTGCCGCGCTCGTCTCTCCGATGAGCCGGCGCACGATCAGTCGATCGACGCTGTCGTCCGGTGCAGCGTCGATCACCGAGGTGTTCGACTGGGCCGTTGCCATGGGTGTCGTGGCGAATGTCGACACGACGGCGAGGATCAGCGAGACGACGACGAACGACGGGCGGCGCTGGCCCCTCGTGCTCCTCGTCGATGCAGTGCTGATTCTCACCCGTGACCTCCGCTTCGTCGTTACGAAGGTACAACCGTACGAGTTTGCAAATTGTTTCGTTTGTCCCGTATTGAGAATGACTTGACGATTCGGGCCGGGGACTATCGTCCCAAACGTGACCGACAGCACGCCAGGTTTTCACGATCATCTCGGTATCCGGAGTGATCCAGAGACCCTCGAGACCGAGTGGATGCGCGACGTCCTCGACGTCGCCGGACTGTCTGGAGGAGCGTTCTTGAAGTCGTGTGAGTTCGCCGGTTACGTCGGTACCGGTCAGACGGGCTGCAATGCGCGATTCGCCCTCGAGTGGGATCGGCCAGAAGGTCGTCCGGCCACGATCATGGGTAAGTTCCCATCCCGAGACGAGACGGCTCGGGCCACCGGATTCGGTGGCAGTGCGTACGTGACCGAATGGAACTTCTACCGGAACTTTGCGCACACGGTCGAGGTGCGCGCACCGCAGTGTTACCACGCCGCGCTGAACGTGGAAGAGCAAGGCTTCTGTCTGATCATGGAGGATCTGTCAGGATCGGAACAAGGCGACCACTTCGTCGGCTTGAACTCCGACGAGACAGCACTGGCGATCGAGCAGGCGGTGAAGCTACATGCGCCGCGATGGGGTGACGCCACCCTGTCGCAGTCAGCACCAGTGCAAACCACGATCGACGAGCGGTCCGATGCGCTCCAGATGATCTACTCCATGTTGCTGCCGGCTTTCCTCGACCGACTCGGTTCCCGTCTCGATGCGTCCATCGTCGGAATCTGCGAGAGTTTCGGCCAGAACGTGAAGCGTTGGGCTCAAGGCACCGGCACGCCGCTCACCCTGGCTCATTACGACTTCCGACCCGACAACTTCCTCTTTGCCCGTGACGCAGGTGCGCCGCCCATCGTGGTGGTCGATTGGCAGACGGTCAACGAGGGTCTCGGCATGGTCGACGTCGCCTACGTGATCGCCAGCAGCTGCGATCCCGAGCGTCGGGCCGGAATCGAGCGTGACCTGGTGGAGGAATATCGCCGTCAGTTGACGGCGACCGGGATCAACTACGACGCCGAGACGTGCTGGCGCGACTACCGATTCGGATCGTTCTGGGGCCTGGCCATCACGGTGTTGGCCACGTCGATGGCGGCCCGAACCGAGCGAGGCGACGATCTGTTCGTCCGCATGGCCACCCAATACGGCCAGCAATGCCTCGAACTCGATTCGCTGACATTATTGACGTCATGACGACGATCGACTTCGATCCCGACGGCTTGCGCGACAAGTACCGATCGGAGCGCGACAAGCGCGTGCGCGCCGACGGCAACGAGCAGTACGTCGAGATCACCGGACAGTTCGCGCACTATCTCGAGGATCCCTACGTGGCTCGGGAGGAGCGCGGCCCGCTGTTCGACGAGATCGACGTGGTGATCGTGGGCGGTGGTTTCGGCGGCCTCTTGGCCGGTGCTCGTCTGCGTGAGGCCGGGGTCGACGACATTCGCGTGATCGAGAAGGGCGGTGACTTCGGTGGCACCTGGTACTGGAACCGGTATCCCGGAGCCGCGTGCGATGTCGAGTCGTACATCTACCTGCCGCTCCTCGAAGAGATCGGCTACATCCCGACCGAGAAGTATTCGAAGGCGCCCGAGATCCTGGCTCACAGTCAGGCCATCGGGCGGCATTTCGATCTGTACCGCAATGCGTGTTTCCAGACCGAAGTGACCGAGATCCGCTGGGATGAGGACGACACGCGGTGGGTCATCACCACCAACCGAGGCGACCGAATGCGCGCCCGTTTCGTGATCATGGCCAACGGGCCGCTGCATCGACCGAAATTGCCCGGCATTCCAGGTGTCGAATCGTTCACTGGTCATTCCTTCCACACGAGCCGTTGGGACTACGAATACACGGGTGGGTCGTCGAACGGCGGCCTCACGAAACTGGCCGACAAGCGAGTGGGCATCATCGGCACGGGGGCGACCGCAGTGCAGTGCGTTCCGCACCTCGGTGAACATGCGAAGCAACTCTTCGTGTTCCAGCGCACGCCGTCGTCGATCGACGTTCGCAACAATCGTCCCACCGACCCCGACTGGGCCGACTCGCTCGAACCCGGTTGGCAGCAAGAGCGGATGGACAACTTCAATGCCTTGGTGTCGGGTGGTTTCGCCGAGGTCGATCTGGTGAACGACGGTTGGACCGACATCATCGGCAATCTCTTGATCCGACTCCGCAAGGAAGCGTCGCCCGACCTGTCGGCCGATGGATTGGCTCGCAATCTCGAACTAGCCGACTTCGAGAAGATGAACCAAGTTCGCTCACGGGTCGACGAGATCGTGACCGATCCGCAGGTGGCCGAAGCTTTGAAGCCGTGGTATCGGCAGTTCTGCAAACGTCCGTGTTTCCACGACGAATATCTGCAGACCTTCAACCGTCCGAACGTCACCCTGGTCGACACCGACGGCCAAGGTGTCGACCGGATCACCGAGAACGCGGTTGTGGTGGGCGGCGTCGAGTACGAGATCGACTGCCTGATCTATGCGACCGGGTTCGAAGTCGGGACCGAGTACACCCGACGTTCTGGATACGAGGTGTACGGCCGCGATGGTGTGAGCCTCACCGACGCATGGGCCGACGGCGCCCGCACTCTGCACGGCTTTCACAGTGTCGGCTTCCCGAACTGCTTCGTGGTGAGCAACATCCAGTCGGGTTTCACCGTGAACTTTCCGCACATGCTGAACGAGCAGAGCAAGCATCTGGCCTATCTGTTGTCGGAAGCACAGAGCCGCGGGATCTCGCGTATTGAAGCCACTCCAGAGGCCGAAGATGAATGGGTGCAGACGATCGTGCGTCTCTCGCAGATGAACGTGAAGTATCTCGAGGCCTGTACGCCCGGCTACTACAACAACGAAGGCCAGCCGGCCGCTCGCAGTCTGCAGAACGGCAGCTACGGAGCTGGCCCGGTGGCCTTCGTCAAGGTGCTGGAGGACTGGCGAGCCGAGGGCTCGTTGTCGGGTTTGGCGCTGTCCTGATCAGGCGATCGGCGGCGGCGGCAACGTCGGCTTCTTGCGCCGGCTGACGACGAGCGCGATCACGGCGAACAACAGTGCGCCGGCCACCGCTGCAAGCACGATCACGAGAGTGTTCGAACCCGAGTCGTCGGCGGCTTCGTCAGCCGTGCCGTCGCCACCCAATCCGAGAAGTGCGGCGCCGTCGCGGGCACTCGGGGGGGTGGTCGAGATGCCGATCTGGATGCCGGTTGCCGCATCGATCAGTTCACCCGTGGCCGGATCGACGATGCCCGTGACGGCACCGGTGTTCGGATCGACGAACTGACCCGACACGAGGTCGTATTCGCCGATGACGAGTCCGGTGGCGATTTCGATGAGCTGCTGCGTGTCACCGTCGAGATAGGCGCGCGGCAGGATGAGATCGCCGGCCGCATCGACCGACTCGCCACTCGGGATGGAGAAGCCACCAAGAGGTGAGGGGGCGGCGACGCCGCCGGTCTGCGGATCAACGGGTGTTCCGGTCTGCGGATCGACCGAGCCGGTGGCCGGAGTGCTGCCCGTCGATCCCGCGGTGGTGGCGGGCGCCCCGGCGCCCGAACCGGCGGTGGTGGCCGGTGTTTGAGCTCCCCGGGCGACCACCGAGAAGGCCGCCGGCTGGTAGATGAAATCGATCGAGGTCGCGCCGTTGACCCGGGATGCACAAGCCATGGTGACCGTGATGCGACGAACGTCTTGCCCGCCGAGGAAACCATCCCTGAACGTGAGTCCCACCGCCCAGTTCCCGGACGCATCGGGTTTGATGGCATCGCCGGATTCGGAGCCGCGCACGATTGAGTCGTCGATCTTGCCTTGGTCGGTGCTGGCGATACCCGATGCGCCATAGGGGAGCACGAGTCCGGCGCACGGAGACGACGAGGTGTTCGAGATCGTGACGCGCTGGCCTTCGGTCACCTGAGCCGGGTCGACGGAGATCGCGCCACGAACGTTCGAGGCGACCGGTGGGTTGCCCGGATTCGGTGCCGCCGGCTGATTGTTGTCGCGCACGGTGATGATGCCCTCATATCTGAGTTCGTCCTTGACGTTGTTCAGGCAGATGATTTCCGCGTGCAGTGATTGAACGCCGGGACGATCTGCGTCGAAGATCGGCTTTCCGATGTTCAACACCTCGAAGACGGGAATGTCGTTCTTCAGGGCGACACGGTAGCTCGGCTCAGTCTCCCACTTGCCCGATCCTCCTCCGACGAAGAGGCGGCGGGACAAGATCTTTCCGCCGGTGCACGGCCGGTTGCCGGACCCCACGATCCTCGAAAAGGGGGCTACTTCGGTGTCACCGAAGACGAGTTCCGGTGTGAGGAGGTTCGGATCCCCACCACTCGGGCCAATCGTGCCAGCTACCGACAACCGGGCCGTGTAGCGGATGCCCTTTTCCGGAGTGACCGGGCACTTCACCCGGATGACCACCTCTCCATCGCCTGAGAAGTTGCCGACGACGACGTCGAGGACGACTAGTTCATTCACGATCGTGAGGCGCTGAGTCGTCGGTTCCGTGTACCAATCACCGATCAATTGGTATTCGACGGACAGATTGTCGGCGACGTCGTCGTAGGTGCCGCAGTAATCGTCTGTGCTCGAGAAACGTACGACGTCTCCGGGATCGGCTGAGGCCGGGCCGGAAAGTGTTCGATCGGCCCAATCGAAGGTCTCAGCGGCGACACTCGACACCGAAAAACTGGTGGCGAGTAGGCCCGCCAGGATCGCTATGACGACTCGCTTCTTCACCCGGTGCCCCTTTCGACGTCGGGCTCACCTTAGCGAGGTTCGAAATCACTTCGAGACGAGTTGGTCCAAGAGATCGTCAAGATTGGCCACGGCGATACCGATCGACTGATCGGCGATACCGAACGGTAAGAGCAACAGGTGCTGGTGGCGCAGAGCTCCGCACGAATACACCACGTTCGGTACGTAGCCGTCGCGTTCGAATTCCGATGGAACCAGAAGTGGTGTGTCGAGGGTGCCAATGACCCGGGCCGGATCGTCGAGGTCGAGGAGCATTGCGCTGATGCAGTACGTCCGCATGGGGCCGACGGCATGAGTGAGCACCAGCCAGCCGGCGGCAGTCTCGATGGGGGATCCACAGTTGCCGAGCTGGACGACCTCCCAGTGTCGAGTGGGCAGTTGGATCTCGAGTGAATTGTCCCAGTACTCGAGTTGGTGCGAGAACGACACCGAATTGGTCTCGCGGTCGGCTCGACTGAGCGCCGCGAATCGTCCACCCACCTTTCGCGGGAAGATGGCCAGTCCCTTGCCTCGAGCGGCTTGTCCCGACACCGGTGTGATCTCGAACTGGAGGAAGTCGCGGGTCGACAGCAGTTGCTGTCCGATGTCGACGCCGTCGAAGGCTGTGTAGGTGGCGAAGAAGATGCGCCCCATGTCGGGATCCACGAAGTCGACGAAGCGGGCATCCTCCATGCCGCGCCATTCGGCCATCGAGTGGGGCCACAGGACTCTCTCAGAGAGTTGCGAATCGACCGAGAACGACACCGAGTAGGCACGATCGGCGATCGAACGAAAGTGATGGGCCGTGGCATCGACGTTGCGGTAGGTCTCCTGATCGTGCATGAGTCGATTGAGTTGCTCTTCCAAGTCGGACCGAGTGAACAGGCCGTCGAGATGCTGCAACACGTAGCGGGCGTTTTCTCCGAGATCGCCGAACGTTTCGAGCAGGCCGAGAAATGCAATGTTGCGAAGACAGCCCTCCGAGTGGAGCCCGACGTCGAGGTCACGCCCGGGCGAATCGATCGAGACGTTGCCGTATTCGTCGATGAGGCCGGTCCGAAATCCGATGGACGAACGGTGGCCTTCGCCAATACCTCGCACACTCATGACGAAACGAAGACTTCCCTCGGCAACTCCAGTCTGGTCGGGGTGAGCGACGACACTCGGATTCGTGAGAGCCGCACCCTCCACCGAGAACTCGTGGGTGAAATATGCACCGATGAGTTTCCACCGGTCGTCGGAGAAGTGGGTCGGGGAATCGAGGCGATTCGCTACCCGATGTGCGTGAGACTCGAGCCACAGATCGAGATCGTCGTGACGGTTGGAGAATCGGAGGACGACGTCGTTGAGAGCGCGGGCAACCTCTTCTTCGGGGAGCGACAAAATGCGATCGAGAACCGCGCTCGTGCGCGATTGGTTGGCGCCGAAGTCCTCTTGGCCCGGCACAAAGAGGCGAGCGAAGATGCGCGAGGGGTCGGCCCGCGGATGGATACCTGTGCGGACAGGGAGGACGTCGGGATCGGGGTGTGGGAAAAAGGTAA
>Ga0181592_10002609_pt1 | contig 14824 bp, 13 predicted proteins | sample 071ome_20_FD_133755 | JGI IMG/M metagenome (GOLD analysis project Ga0181592, IMG submission 133755) | Coastal salt marsh microbial communities from the Groves Creek Marsh, Skidaway Island, Georgia - 071412BT metaG (megahit assembly) | ecosystem: Environmental > Aquatic > Marine > Intertidal...
GATTGTTAGTATGGATCATGAGAGTTACCTTTTTGTTTTGATTTAGGATTCGACACCTTTAATCAAAACGGGTAACTCTCTCTTTTTCAAGATGATGTGTCAGATCAGGTCTAAACTTCTACAGGTAAGTGCCATACCCTTTTCGAGTTCATTTTGCAGATCCTGTAATACCTTCTTCAGCGCATAATTGTCCAGGGACCTTTCAATTCCCTTCAGCGCCTTGTCCAGTGGGATACCCGCCTTTGCCATGCTGTACATCTGGCGGGAAAAGATAATCAATTCGGTCAACTCGATTCGAGTACCTGAGAAAAACTCCTTGATACCTGTTAGAGCATTGCCGCCATTTTTTTCCTTCCTGGCACTTTCCTTGTCAGCTTTTGTTTCGCGAATATCGATCGGAATAATCTGGTTGCCCGAAAGCTCGGAAGCTGCCGCATCTGCAGACGCAGCCCACAGGTTGCCGCTGACTAGTGCGCCTCCCTGGTTCCTGCCTTTGTAAAAAAAGTTGGGCATTTCTGGTTTATTTCACTATTTTCTATCGATCCGTTATTATTTGTTTCAGGCACTTTCCGGAATTTTCTGGAATTCATCAGATTCATCAATCTGTTCCGACACCTTGAACACTTCCTCCAGTGAAGTAATACCCTGGATGGCATAATCCAGCGCACTTCTGACCAGCGGCTGATATCCGGGTACTTCCCTGGCTTTCTGGATAAATTCCGAGGAATTCTCGCGACGTAATGCATCGCTGAGTTCCTCATTCAGTTTCAGTAATTCAAAGACACCTATACGTCCCCGGTAGCCGGTATTGTTACAGCGGTGGCAACCCACGGCATGCTTCAACTCCAGCTTCGCTGCATCAGCTTCGCCAAGCACCGACTCAAGCCATCCCTGTTCCTTCTTGTCGGGCGTATAGGGCTCGCAACAGTTATCACATAACCTGCGCACAAGTCGCTGTGCAATTACCGCCTTCAGGGAGGCCGCAGCAAGAAAGCCTTCTGCCCCCATATCCACCAGTCGCATGGCGCTGGATAAGGCATCGTTGGTATGCAATGTTGATAACACCAGGTGACCTGTCATGGCTGCCCGTAAGGCGATCTCTGCCGTTTCCGCATCCCGAATCTCACCTACCAGGATGATGTCAGGGTCCTGGCGCAATGCTGCGGCGGTCATCGTTTTTGAAGCCTGGCGACAGCAGGACTTCCAGGGCAAGTAGCAAGGCGAAAGGGGCAGGCACAAAAAAGGCCGCCTTTTGGCGACCTTTCGCTCGATCCGGCAAACGCCTAGTGCGATTCGCCCGTCTCGGTGGGATCGGCTGGCGGCACATCCGGTGCGGGTGCAGCCTGCTGCTGTTTGGCCTGCTGGTAGATCCCCTCGAAGTTGATCGGGGCCAGCAAGAGCGCGGGGAAACTGCCGCGAGTAACCAGGGCATCAATGGCTTCCCGGCCATAGGGGAAAAGCAGGTTCGGGCAGGCAATAGTAAGTACTTGCTCCAGCTGCTCGCCTTCAAATCCGCGTATTTCAAAAATTCCTGCCTGATGGACTTCGACCAGGAAAACCGTCTTTTCATCCTGTTTCACATCAGCAGTCAGGCGCAGTACCACCTCGTAAAGGCCTTCATCAATCTTGCTGCTCTTGTTATTGATGCTGAAATTGACCTTGGGGTTGTACTGGGTACGAAATACCGCCGGTGTATCAGGCGCTTCAAAGGAGGAGTCCTTGATATAGACACGCTGGACGCCAAAGCGCTGTCCGGACTGGTCCGCAGCAGGTTGTCCTGCAGGATTCTGGGGTGCGTCGTTTTCTGCCATTTTCTGTCCTTATTTCTTCTCTGGTCAGCTACAGGTTAGCTGTGATTATTAACCGCAGTGGCGTTACTTGACCGTGGGCAAACCCTGGGAGCTCCACTCGGTCATCCCGCCACTCATACGTGAAACTTCGGTAAAACCTTTTTCCTCGAGCAGTTTCACCGCCTCACCTGATTGCTGGCCCATATTGCACACGACAACAAGCGGCTTTTCCCTGAACTTTTCCAGTTCAGAGGAGCGCTCACCGAGCTTGGCCAGGGGAATGTTGACGGCATCCACGATGTGGCCCGCCTCAAAGGCTTTCTTGTCCCGGATATCCAGGATGACACCATCCTGTCGATTGACCAGCAGTGTTGCCTGTTGCGGGCTCAGGGCACTACCGGCCTTTGCCTTGATATACAGAATGAGGGTGACAACAATACCGAGCCACAGCCCGGAAAGTATCCAGTGGTTTAACAGGAATTCGAAAATCTTTTCCATGCGCGTTCAGGGAATGACGGTTACTGCCTGTTTCAAAGAGGCACGGAGTATACACGCCAATGAAATTGAAGTCAGGTAAGAATAGGCATGAAAACGCATATAAACCTCGAACAAACCGACCCTGCAAGCTCGCAAGCCTTCCCCGAATTGGCGATAATGGCGACCTTGTATTTCAACCTGATTCCCGGGATTTTCCATGACTGATTCCACTGGCCCCACCCTGCTGTTGATACTCGATGGCTGGGGTCACCGTGACAGCACGACACACAATGCCATCAGCCAGGCCAATACACCGGTCTGGGACAAGTTGCTGGCAACCTGCCCCCATACGCTTATCCACACCTCCGGCCTGAAAGTCGGCCTGCCTGATGGCCAGATGGGTAATTCGGAAGTAGGCCACATGAACCTTGGCGCCGGCCGCGTGGTTTACCAGAGCCTGACCCGGATCGACAAGGACATCGCCGATGGCGGCTTTTTCAGCAACGAAGTCCTGTGCCAGGCGGCAGATAGCGCCAGGGATAACGGAAAGGCCCTGCATATCATCGGCCTGTTGTCACCAGGGGGGATTCACAGCCACGAAAACCAGATTGCCGCGATGGTCGAACTGGCCAGCAAGCGCGGCTGTGAAAAAATCTACCTGCACGCCCTGCTTGATGGCCGTGATACACCGCCGCGCAGTGCCGCTTCCTCCATCAAGACATTTGAAGACAAGTTCGCCGCCATGGGCTGTGGACAGATAGCCACCATTACCGGCCGCTTTTATGGCATGGACCGGGACAAGCGCTGGGATCGTGTAGAAAAAGCCTTCAATGCCATCTGTCATGGCAAGTCCGAATTCAGTAACGACTCAGCCTCCAACGCCCTGGCATTGGCTTATGAACGGGATGAAAACGATGAGTTCGTCCAGGCCACCTGCATCACCCGCGACGGCAAAACCATCACCATTGATGATGGTGATTCGGTGGTGTTCATGAATTTCCGCGCCGACCGTGCACGCGAACTCACCCGCGTATTTACCGACACCGGCTTCAATGATTTTGACCGGGGCACAATGCCGCAACTGGGCAAGTTCGTCATGCTGACCGAGTATGCCGATGACATCGATGCAGACTGTGCCTATCCGCCGGACAAGCTTGCCAACGTCCTTGGCGAATACCTGGCAAAGAACAACAAGAGCCAGCTGCGTATTGCCGAAACCGAAAAGTATGCCCATGTGACCTTCTTTTTCAGCGGTGGCCGGGAAGCCGAGTTCGATGGCGAATCGCGCATCCTGGTCCCCTCCCCCAAGGTCGATACCTATGACCTGATGCCGGAAATGAGTGCTTATGAGGTAACAGACAAGCTGGTCAGCGCGATCAGGAACAGGGAATACGATGCCATTATCTGCAACTATGCCAATGGTGACATGGTCGGCCATACCGGCATCTGGGAAGCGGCGCTTAAAGCAGCCGAAGTCGTCGACGAATGTCTTGGCAAGATTACCGACGCCATTCTTGAAGTTGGCGGCAATTGCCTGATCACAGCAGACCACGGCAATCTCGAGCAGATGCTTGATGAAGCGTCCGGACAACCCCTGACTTCGCACACCAATGGTCCTGTCCCCCTGGTTTACGTGGGCAGCAAGGACATCAGTCTCAGGGAAGGCGGCTCGCTTTGTGATGTTGCACCAAGCCTGTTGTCGCTGCTTGAACTGCCCCAACCCGCTGAAATGACCGGACACTCTCTTATCGAAAACCACTGATGAGTCAGCCCGCAACACACATGCACAAGAAATGGCAGAACCTGCTGTCCACCTTGTGCCTTGTTGCTGTCATGCTGTTGGTGCCAGTCACTGGCTGGTCACAACAGGAAGTCTCCGAGGAAGCTCTGGCTGCGATCAACACGGCTATTGCTGAAGTCCAGAACGAAATCAGCCGCCGTAATACCGAGCGCGCTTCGGTTTATCAAACCCTGCAGGATAATGAACGCACCCTGGCCGACCTGAATGCCAGGATCGACACCTTGCAATCCAGTATTGCGGACAACGAAAACAGGCTATCCCGACTGGAGCAGCAAAGCGATGAGCTGGAATCACAGAAAGCTGCACAGCAAACCCTGATCAAGCAATATGTCCGCAGCGCCTATCAAACCGGCAGACAGGAATACTTCAAGCTCTTGCTCAACCAGGAAAACCCGGCCCAGGTGTCACGGACCCTGGGTTATTACCAGTACTTCAGTGCCGCCCGTACCCGGTCAGTGAATGAATACAATGAAACCCTGGATGACATACAGGAAGTAGAGCAGCGCATCACTGCCACGACACAGGAACTTGGCGAACAACAACTGTCACTTCGCGAGCAACGCACAAGCCTGGAGCGATCATTGACCGAGCGACAGACACTGCTCGACGAACTGGATGTCATGCTCTCCACAAGCGCACAGAAACTGGAAGCACTCGAAGCCGAGCGCCAGGAAATGGAATTGCTGATTGAGGAGCTGCGTCGTTCAATCACCAACCTGTCGCTCGGTGACCAGCAGCAACCCTTTGCCAGCCTCAAAGGCAACCTCAACTGGCCCGTTGATGGCAGGTTGAGCAACCTCTGGGGCAGCAGTTACGGGCTGGGGGACCTTAGCTGGGAAGGCGTGACAATCAGTGCCGATGCAGGGTCCGATGTACGTGCCGTTCACCATGGCAGGGTGGTCTTTTCAGACTGGTTTTCATCCTCCGGGCTGCTCTTGATAATTGACCATGGGGATGGTTATATGAGTCTTTATGCCCATAATCAGGCGCTTTTCAAGGACGTCGGGGAATGGGTAAACAGCGGCGAAACCATTGCCTCTGTAGGCAATACCGGCGGCCAGGATGAGTTCGGCCTGTACTTCGAAATCCGCCATAACGGCTCGTCTGAAAACCCTTCCGCATGGTGTATTGCCCGAAACTGAACACATTTTTGGAAAACAGGTGACCGTGCTGAATACCAACGCCGTATATTAGTCACTGCAAACTGTAATAAAGTACCCGAACAGCTGTCTTAACCCTTTACAGAACCGCGAATACACAAGCGGGTCCCATCCACGGTACGACCCGGTTTATCGAGAGACGAAATGAATACCTTTGACACTGCAAGACTCCTGATCAGAAAAAGCCTCACCATCACACTTGGCTCTGTTCTTCTTGTTGGCTCTTCAATCAGCTTTGCCCAGCTGGCCCCGGCAGCCGAGCCGGAATTACCATTGCCCCTGGACGAAGTCAGGATATTTACTGAAGTCCTCAATCGTATCCGCAGTGCCTACGTGGAACCCATTGATGATAAAACCCTGCTGGAAAATGCCATCAAGGGCATGCTGGCCGGCATCGATCCCCACTCCACTTACCTGGCAGCCGATGATTACGATCAGCTCCAGGAAAGCACCACCGGCGAGTTTGGCGGGCTTGGTGTCGAAGTCGGTATAGAGGATGGTTTCATCAAGGTTATCGCTCCCATGGATGACTCCCCGGCCGACCGTGCCGGCATCGAAGCCGGCGACCTCATTATCAAGCTGGATGACACACCGGCACGGGAAGTCACACTGGGCGATACCATCGACCTGATGCGTGGCGAACCCGGCACCGAGGTTGTGCTGACCATACTGCGTGAAGGTGTCAGTGAACCCTTTGAAGTCACCGTGACGCGGGAAATCATCCAGGCGCGCAGCATTCGTTATCGCATGCTGGAACCCGGTTATGCCTACATTCGCGTCGGCACCTTTTCAACCGACACGGGTGATGAAGTCAAGGATGCCCTGAACCTGTTGCATGACGAAAACGAAATCAAGGGCATTGTCCTGGACCTGAGGAACAATCCCGGCGGTGTCCTGCAGTCCGCCGTGGGCGTGGTGGATGCCTTTATCGATAACGGCCTGATTGTCTATACCGAAGGCCGCGTCGATAACGCGGAGATGCGCTTCGAGGCGTCGGCTGAAGATGCCAGTCGCGGCGCGCCTCTGGTTGTACTGATCAATTCCGGTTCCGCCTCGGCTTCTGAAATCGTGGCCGGCGCCCTGCAGGACCACCACCGCGGCATCATCATGGGCACCGCCAGCTTTGGCAAAGGCTCGGTCCAGACAGTCCTGCCCCTGACCAATGACCGCGCCATCAAGCTGACCACTGCACTTTATTTCACACCGAATGGCCGCTCCATCCAGGCCACAGGTATTAACCCCGATATCGTTGTCGACCGAGGCCAGGTCACCCGCATTCCCGACAGCCTGATTTCCTACCGCGAAGCCGACCTTGCCGGCCACCTGGAAAACGCCACCGAGGAAGAACGCGAAGAAGCCGCTGTCCTTGCCGCCGAAACCCAACCCCCACCGGAAGTCCTTGTCCAGGACTACCAGCTCAACGAAGCCGTCAATGTGCTCAAGGGCCTGAATATTGTTCGGCCTCGGATTATGGCGGAGTCGCAGACGAAATTACTGCAGGATATAGAAGGAACTACGCCCAAGTAGGAATTCTGGCTTAGTGGTTTTTTCTGGAACGATAAAGGGATAAAGGGATAAAGGGCCGACTCGTTGGGCGCTTGCTGTTTTTTCTGATTCAGATGTAAACCATGCTTTGGTTAAGCAAGGCTTCGAATTACTTCTTTTGCAGGGATTACTTTGATGGGCTTTCCTGGTGTTAGCAGGTGTGCCCAGATGCCGTTGTGGTGGGTGATGACCTGTTGTGCTGGTATCGTGCGGTCGCTGACCGTGTGGCAGTCGGCAGCTACAACCACTTCATAATCCCTGCTGATCGCCGCCCTGATCGTTGAATCAACGCACTGGTCTGTAGCCCATCCGCAAATGATCAGGCGCGCAACATTCAACTGCTTCAGGCACTCTTCCAGTTCAGTTCCATAAAATGAATCATTGGTCGTTTTACTGATGTGGAGATCATCAGGTTCCTGATGCAGGGATGACAACACTTCCCAACCCGACGAGCCTGGAGCCAGGCTTTCCTCTTCTGTTCCGTCCTGCTGTATGAAAATTACACGACCACCCTTTGCCCTGATCTTGCCAGCGATAAGGTTAATTCGACCAACTACTCCCGGCACATCATACTTGTCACTATTGACCAGCGATCCTTCCTGCATATCAATGACTACAAAAGCATCCATGGGTGTCTTCCGATTTAATTCAGCTAACAGGGAATTCACTCGGCATGAAGAACAAGTAACAAGAGGTTAACGGGTTGGCCCTTTCTCCCTTTCTCCCTTTATCGATTCAAATCCGAACCGTAATCCCCTTATCCGCCATATAAGCCTTGGCTTCAGGAATCGAGTATTCGTCGAAGTGAAAAATACTGGCTGCCAGCACCGCATCGGCGCCACCCTGGGTAATACCATCCACCAGGTGCTGCAGGTTGCCTACACCACCTGATGCAATAACCGGTACGGTGACGGCATCACTGATGGCACGGTTGAGTGCCAGGTCAAATCCATCCTTGGTGCCGTCCTTGTCCATGCTGGTCAAAAGAATTTCCCCGGCACCGTTGGCGACCATCTTTTTTGCCCACTCGATGGCATCAAGGCCGGTCGGGTTGCGGCCACCATGGGTAAAGATCTCCCACTTGCCAGGCTCACCAGGAGCGGAAACTTTCTTGGCATCGATGGCCACGACAATGCACTGGGAACCGAATCGCTCAGCTGCCTCACGGACAAAGTCAGGATTTTTTACTGCGCTGGTATTGATGGCCACCTTGTCGGCACCGGCATTGAGCATGTCGCGTATGTCCTGCAGAGTGCGAATGCCGCCACCCACAGTCAGTGGAATAAATACCTGCCCGGCAATGGCATGGACCGTATCAATGGTGGTCTGCCTGCCTTCATGGCTGGCGGCAATATCAAGGAAGGTAATTTCATCAGCGCCCTGGTCACAGTAGCGCTTGGACACCTCGACCGGATCACCGGCATCGCGGATATCAACAAACTGCACACCTTTGACCACGCGGCCGTTTTCACAGTCCAGGCAGGGGATGATTCTTTTAGCTAGCGACATTTTCAGGAACCCGGAAAAGAAGCTTACTCTGGCTATACTTTTTGGTGCGAGAAGCAAGGGACAAGGAACAAGGGGCAAGGACAACCCGTTGACCCTTAACGCCTTGTTCCTTGTCCCTTGTTCCTTGTACCTCTATTAACATGATCCATCCCAGGACAAAAAATTCTTGTAGAGCTGCAGGCCCGCTGTCTGGCTTTTCTCGGGATGAAACTGCACGGCAAACACATTCTGTTTCGCCAGCGCCGCGGTAAAATTTTCCGGGTAAGCACTCTCCCCGACAATGTCTGCAGGATCGGAAGGACAGGCATAGTAGGAATGCACAAAATAAAAACGGCTGTTATCGGCTATATCCTGCCAGAGCGGATGATTGTGTGTATGACTGACGACATTCCACCCCATGTGCGGCACCTTCAGGCGCTCACCATGCTCATCTTTCATGTCGCTGCCAAAACGTTTGACATTGCCCTTGAACAGGCCGATGCAATCCACCCCGCCATTTTCCTCACTGTGTTCCAGCAAGGCCTGCATGCCAACGCAAACACCCAGTATGGGACGGTCTTCGGCCAGCCGGTGCAGCATGTCACCAATACCCAGGCGCCTGATTTCTGCCATGCAGTCGCGCATGGCACCTACGCCGGGAAAGATGATGTGGTCAGCCGCCATGATGGTTTTCTCATCGGCCGTGACAGACAACTGCAGGTTATTCCCCACGTGTTCAACGGCTTTCGCCACGGAATGCAGGTTACCCATGCCATAGTCGATGACAACAACGCGGTTCATGTTGCGGTAGTCCGGGTTATTTGGAGAGTGTGCCCTTCGTGGAAGGAATGACACCTTCCATTCGGGGATCCAGTTCGATTGCCATGCGCACGGCGCGGCCGAATGCCTTGAACACCGTTTCAATCTGGTGATGGGCGTTATTGCCGCGCAGGTTATCGATATGCAGCGTCACCTTGGCCTGGTTGACGAAGCCCTGGAAGAATTCAAAAAACAGGTCCACGTCAAAACCACCCACCGAGCCGCGCTTGAAGGGAATGTTGTATTCCAGGCCAGGGCGACCGGAAAAGTCGATCACTACCCGTGACAGCGCTTCGTCCAGTGGTACATAGGCATGGCCATAACGACGGATGCCGGTTTTATCCAGCGCCTTGTCAAAGGCCTGGCCCAGGGTGATGCCCAGGTCTTCCACCGTGTGGTGGGCATCAATTTCCAGGTCGCCTTCGGCCTTGATGTCGAGATCCACCAGGCCATGGCGAGCTACCTGCTCCAGCATGTGCTCCAGGAAAGGCAGGCCGGATGAAATCTTGAATTCACCGGTGCCGTCCAGGTTCAGGCCGACAGTAATCTGGGTTTCTTTGGTGTTGCGTTCCACTGACGCCGTACGGGCAGTCATAACATCCTCGGGGGCCGTCAGGCGGCTGTTTCAGGAAAAACGCGATTATACGCGCATTCCATGCCCATGTGAAAAACACTGCACAGGAAAATTCCCGCCAAATCATGGCCCTGTAGTGTTCGCAAAAGAGGTTCTTGCAGGTACACTGGCCCGCGATGAGCACCTCCCTTTCCGACAACCTCCTGGCCTGGTTCCACGAACACGGCCGCCACGACCTGCCCTGGCAAAAAAACACGACGTCCTACCGGGTCTGGGTCTCCGAAATCATGCTGCAGCAAACCCAGGTCTCCACGGTCATTCCCTATTTTGAGCGTTTCATGACGCAGCTCCCCGATGTCCAGTCGCTGTCTGAAGCTGATGAAGATACTGTGTTGCACCTGTGGACCGGACTGGGCTACTACGCCCGCGCCCGTAACCTGCACAAAGCCGCCAGGGTGATTGCCCGGCAATATGGCGGGAAATTCCCTGATACTGTCGAGGCCCTGTCAGCATTGCCCGGCATTGGCCAGTCCACGGCCGGGGCCATTATCGCCGCCTCAATGGGCAAGCGTGGCGTCATACTCGACGGGAATGTAAAGCGGGTGCTGTGCCGCTATCACTGTATAGAAGGCTGGCCCGTGCAGTCAGCGACCAACAAAAAGCTCTGGGAGATCGCCGAAGAGCATACACCGGACAAGGAATGCGACAGCTACAACCAGGCCATCATGGACCTGGGCGCCAGCCTGTGTTCGCGCAGCAACCCGGCCTGCGCCCTTTGCCCCTTGCAGGCCGACTGCCAGGCTTACCAGGGCAATCGCACCAGCGAGTTTCCCCAGAAGAAGCCAAAAAAGAAGATCCCGGTAAAAAGCACCATCATGCTGGTCCTGCAGTCACCCGATGCAGGCAAAATATTGCTGGAAAAGCGTCCATCCCTGGGCATCTGGGGCGGCCTGTGGAGCTTTCCGGAGATTCCATCCAGTGATACCCCGCAATCATTTCTCATGGTCAATGGCCTCAAGCCAGGTGGGGATATTGAGCACTGGCAGCCACTGCGGCATACCTTCAGCCACTTTCACCTGGATATCACGCCAGTACTGATTACCCTGGAAAAACCCCAGAACAGTGTCATGGAGAAAGGCCGGTGGCACTGGTATGATCTGGCGCATCCCAGCCAGATCGGCCTGGCCGCGCCGGTCAAGAAGCTTTTGGACGCACTGGGTGAAAGAATGGAGAGCAGTTTATGAGAACGGTTTTTTGCAAGAAGTACCAGAAAGAGCTGGAAGGCCTGGCGACCCCACCCTACCCGGGTCCCCAGGGCCAGGACGTCTATGAAAACGTGTCCAAACAGGCCTGGGAAGAATGGCAGGCCAGGCAGGTGCGCCTGATCAATGAAAAAGCCCTGTCCATGATCAACCCGGGCGACCGCAAATACCTCTCCGAGCAGATGCAGAAGTTCTTCAATAACGAAGAAGCGGACGAGGCAGACGGCTTCGTTCCCCCGGAAGCCTGATTTTCCCTAATTTCTTGACTCCGCAAGGGACCTTCGGTTTAATACGCGCCTTGCAGATTTTGTCCGTTCCTGTAGCTTTCCAAATAGCTGCTACGGCCAAAAAGTTAGAAACTATGCCCAGATAGCTCAGTCGGTAGAGCAGGGGATTGAAAATCCCCGTGTCGGTGGTTCGATTCCGCCTCTGGGCACCATTTATCCTAGAAAGAAAACCTGTCTCCGATAGTGAGCCCCGCAATATACAGCCGAGAGCTTACACACAGCCGCCAGGGAGAACGTAATTCCTTCGATCAACAGAAAAAGAAGTAAGTAATGCCTAATTCAAAATACTGGTTGTAATCATCAAGGATAAACCTCCTGAACCACAATTGCCCAAGAGTTTCATTTCCTGACGGCTCACTGATTTAGTAGAAGCCGCGAAAACCCCCATTCATTCCGCAACAACCCACAGGTTTCGGAATTCTTAAGGTAAAACAGATACTTCAGGTAATCACACCAGAATAAACGGCTCGATTTCGCCCTGCCCCCCCCCCTTTCTTCCAATCAAGTTACTCCGACCCCTTTGATTTGGGCCTCTTTGATTTGACGATCTTCTCCGGCATCCGGCCGCATTCATTCCGGTCTGGCACAGATTTCTACAAGTTGCTGAATTGAAATCATTCAAGGCTATCCTTGTAATTTCAGTTAGTTAGTTAGTACACTTTCATAGGTTTTCAATCCTTTTCATAAGGATTCAGTACAACTTGTCATGAATCAAATACCTTTCCATCGTTTTGCATTTATTGTTAGAAGGCACGACTGTTTCCGCAAAAGTTGCAAAAAAAGACTGAACTTATATTAAAACCCGGGAAAAGGGAGGAGGGGAAAAGCAAGAGCATTATCCTTACCAAGATAATATCTATATAAAACAATCACATATCAATATAAAAAAAGGAGAGTCAATCAAATGGGGTACTCACAATCCTATAAACTCAAAAATAGATCCAAGCTCGCTATTTCGATAGCAGCGGCCGTTGGGATGGCTGCTGGTTTCGGAAATGGCGCCCTGGCACAGGACGAGCCTACCATTGAAGAAGTGGTCGTCACGGGTTCCCGCATTGTGCGCCGCGACTTCGAATCCAACAGTCCCATCCGGAGCATCGACGCTGCCCAGTTCGAAGAGCAGGCCGGTCTTAACATCGAGTCGTATCTGAACCAGCTCCCGGATTACAACCCGGCCAACTCGCCCGTCACCACAGAAAAAGAAATCAATGCCACGCCGGTTAATACACTTGGTATTGCCTCTGTATCAATGCGTGGTTTTGGCCCCAACAGAAACCTGGTACTGATTGATGGCAAACGTATGGTGCCAACCAACGCACTGATGGTGACCGACATCAATGCCATCCCGTCAGCATTGATCCAGCGTGTTGAAACCATTACCGGTGGTGCATCAGCGGTATACGGTGCCGATGCGGTTAGTGGTGTGACCAACTTCATTCTGCGTAAGGATTTCGAGGGTCTGGAATTCGACACGCAGTACGGCACCACCGATGCTGGTGGCGGTGAAGAGGCCCGCATATCAGGCATCATGGGCACCGATGTCTTCGACGGCCGCGGCAATATCACGGTGGGTTTCGAATATTATGATCGCAAGGAAGCGCTTGAAGTCGATCGTGGATTCTTTAGAGATGCCTGGGGCGACCCCACCGTCGGTGGTGAACTGTTCTTTCAGGGAATCAACGGTATGACCGTAGCCTTCAACCGGGCTAACGATGCCACATTGGATGCCCTCTTCGCTGACCGGCCTGCCAGCACCGGCTTCCGCAACGTGGGGGCGGGCTTTGTCGCTCGCTATCGGTTCAATCCAGATGATGCCACATTATTTCCGATCGTTGGCGACAATATCAGTTTGTCCCATGGCATAGTCGATGGTGTGGAATATGCCCGCCAACGCGTTCTGGATAGTACGACGATTGACCCGAACGATACCGCGGAAGTCATCAAGTGGAATACGCAGGACGCCATTGTCCTTGCGCCACAGCAACGCTGGTCCTTCTTCACCCGGAGTAATTTTGAGATCACGGAAGAAATTTCGGTGTTCGCTAACGCGACCTTCGCCCGGAGCAACTCCGCGACGCGTCTGAACTACGGTTCAACGGCCAGTTTTGGCTGGGAAGCGAATGTACCTTTCAACCCAACGACCGACAGCCCGATAGACCCGACACTGGACTATAGGGATCCAGCGGTTGTTACTGCGGTGCAGGCAAATCCATCCGCGTTTGCCAATCCCGACTTTATTCCGACCAACACACCGGGTGCCGGGCATCCTGTAGTTCCTGAATTGGCAATCCTGCTGTTGAGCCGCGCCAATCCTACTGGCAACTGGGTGCCGGAGATTTTCCCCAAAAACAGTCTGGAAAATCGTGCCTCCGATAACGACAACATCGTCTTCCAGATCGAAACAGGCGTCAATGTGGACCTGCCCTACCGCGACTGGACAGGTGAGTTTTATTACTCACATGGCGAGGTGGACAATAGCAACGTCTCGACCGGTTTCCAGTCACTGGAACGGTGGCGCAGGCTCGTCAATGAGCCGGATTACGGCCGAAATGCGATTTTGCAGGCAAATCAAAATGGAGCGTCGCCTGGCTTTGGTACCAACCCGGTTGAATGTACCAGCGGCTTTTATGACACCATTTTCTACGGCGATACGCGCCCGAGCGAGGATTGTGCCAAGGCGATTGGCGCGCCACTGGCGAACCGTTTGACGAGTGACCAGGACATCGTCGAAATCAACTTCCAGGGTGGTTTGATGGACCTGCCAGCCGGAGAAGTGCGTGCTGCATTTGGTTACCAGTGGCGTAAAAACCGCGTGACCTATCAACCGGACCTTCTGGCAAGTTCCAGGGCATTCGAGGACCAGGTCATCGGCGTCTATCCGGTGGGCGATATGGATGCATCAACTTCAGTTGATGACTATTACGTAGAAGCACTGGTCCCTGTTCTTGGCGACGTCGGCCTCATCCAGGGGCTTGAACTGGAACTGGGTGCACGTTTTTCCGACTATAGCGATAATGATTCGGAGTGGACCTACAAGACCCTGGCCAATATCCAGGCCAATGACTGGCTGCGTCTGCGGGGTGGTTACAACCGCGCGACCCGCGCACCCAATGTCGGCGAGAAGTATCTAGGCTTTCAGCAAGTCTACCTGCGCGGTGTTCGCAACAACTTCGGTGACCCCTGTGGCCTGCGTTCCAACGCACCCTTTGGCGCCGGTGGCGCCCTGCCAGATCCGATCCTGGCCCCAGGTGAGCCAGAGACAGAACTGGCCAGTGGACAGACCGCGGCAGGCGCTCAAAGTACCCTCCTGATCTGCCAGGCTCAGATGGGTCCTGAAGGTGCAGGCCAGTACTATATTGGTAATGCGGGCGGTGGATCGGGCGGAAATGCCAACTGGGTATACCAGGAAGGTAATCCTGACCTGGGCCCCGAAACCGCTGATACCTTCTCCGCTGGTTTTGTTGCCAACTCCCCCTGGGATAATGCCTGGCTGGAAAACCTGACCCTGTCCTTTGACTGGTGGAGAATCGAAATCGAGGATGCCATTCAGCAGTACACCCCCGATTATGCCAACTACCTGTGCTACGGTGTTCGCACGGTGACCAACGCTGCAGAGGCCGC